>ERZ869936.139-NODE-139-length-92725-cov-52.103744_pt1 | contig 92725 bp, 75 predicted proteins | sample MGYA00520876_ERZ869936 | MGnify/ENA primary metagenome ERZ869936 (study PRJEB32218, sample SAMN09650985) | biofilter metagenome | isolation source: enrty point of leading RO module | place: Saudi Arabia: Thuwal, RO plant located on Red Sea | collected 2016-02-17 ...
CTGTCTCCTGTCTCCTGTCTCCTGTTGTGCCCGTCGCTCGCGCTCCGGGTTCCGATTCTGTCTTCTGACTCCTGACTCCTGACTTCTGACTTCTGACTTCTGACTCCTACCTCGTCCCCCTTCTCGCATTCCGCATCAGCCTTCTGAGCGTACGGAACTGTCCCGGCTCATACCTTCGGTTGCCGTAACGGGTAAATCCGCGGTTATAACGTTTGTATCTGTTTGGGTAATAGAACCGGTAGTAAAGGTAAGACGGGGCGTACCGTCCGCCGTAATCGACAAAGTTGGGGTTGGGATACGGAAAGACGGCCTGATCCCGGGCCGCCTGAGCGGCGGCATAATCGTGTTCAGCCTGAAGACGGTCACGCTCTCTCAGGTCACGGACAAGTTCCGCTCTCTGACGCCTGCTTTCTTCTATCCGGTGCTGTCGCTCTTCGGGGGACGAGAATCCTAGCTCCTCATAGTTTTCGTTCAGGTCCTTTTCAGCCTCGATCCTCTTCTCGCGGTACTTCTCGAGGTCGGCATTCGTTACCGTCTTCGTCTGACCAGAAACAACAATTGCCAACGCGCAGGTCAGGGCTGCGACCACGCCTGTCCTAAAAACTTTCATAATACTCACCGCCTTCTGGAAATGCGGTGATTATAGCACGGCGCGGCCCCGTCGACTCTAAATAGGGTCTCAATTCAATCTCAAAACTCCACCCCGACACCTATCCTTCCCGTTCTTCCTTCGGTCCTGAAACCGTTCTCGAAGTACTCCGAGTCGAACACGTTCTGGAGCGTGCCCTTGATCTTCAGACTAGCCCGTTCGCCGAACAGCGGTATGGTGTAAACGCCGGAAAGGTCCCCGCGGCGGCTTCCGTCGAACCTGTAAATGATCGAAGTAAAGTCTATGTTGCTGAATATCGGAGCAAGATAGTCATCTGTCACGATCGCATCGAAACTGACGGTAAGCCGTTTGCCGATCTGCTGCGCCGCAACGAATGTGAACTGGTGCTCCGGTATGCCAAGCGTTGAAATGATCCCGCTGCCAGCAACCTCGGGAACGATCTGGTCGCTGTTCGTGTAAGTGTAGGAAGCAAAAACGTATGTGCCCCGTAGAGGTTTGGCGTCCAGAAAAATCTCAGCCCCCCTTGCGATTCCGCCTTCCTCGTTCGTGTATCCTCCGAACGGCCTGGGAGTCGAACCGATGTCGGGAACGACATTGGCGAAACCGATAATGTCGGTCATCTTCGTGTAGAAATACGTGGCAGAAATGCTCAACTTGTCATCCGCCAGCGTTTGTTCAATGCCGGCGTCAAACGAGATCGAACGCTCCGGCTCGAGCCGCGGATCACCGAGGGCGAAAAACGCTTGCGAAAACGAACTGTAAAAGGTTCCAAGCCGCTCATATAGTGATGGAAGCCTGTATCCATTCCCGACGTGAGCGCGGATCTTGGTACGAGACGAGCTGAAGTACCAGGAAGCGGCACCGTCAAAGGTGTATGAAGTGGGAGGATCGGCAATCGAAAGGTCTTCGTATGGAGGGTTTATCACGCTAAACGCAGGGTCCCCGACGGAATACAACTGCGTGCGAAATCCTCCTGCCAGCTGGAGTCTTGAGTCAAAAAAGCCGGCCAGGTGCTGCAAATAGAAAGTATTGCTGCTTTGGCTCGATTCTGCAGTGAAGTCACTGCCGGCAGCAGGTCCGAATCCGTTGTTGCCGTATGCTTCCGCCTCGAACTCGTATCCTACGGTGAATGTCTGGCCTGCTGCCGCGTACCAGTCGATCTTCGCCGCAAAGGTATCGATACGGCCTTCAAATGTGCTTGATTCATCACCGCCGAACGGCTGAAAACCTGGCCCCAAGGGTCCGTTGATCGTCTGTCGTTTGGTGTCGAGGCCCTGGTATGAGGCCCTGAACAAAAGCGATGGCGTGAGTGCTTGTTCAAGCCTAAGCTGAATGCCTAACAGGTCGCTTTCCTGGACGTTATCGGGATCATTCGCGTCCGCTGTGAAGTTAACGCCTTCCTGAGCGTCGACAATGCCCATTCCGCCGACATCGCCCAGAGCCTCAGGGTTGGAGTTCAGGTCAAAGGTCACATTGCTTGCAAAAACACGGCCCCCGACCGAAGTCTCACGAAACGGCCTGAAGTCAACCCTTGCGAGGAATCCATTGTTGTTCAGGTCGTCATCGCCGTCGATTCCTTCAGAAATGACGGTCCTTGCGAAGGATCCGCCGACGGCGATCCTGTCGCTGCCTCCGTTCAGGCCCGCAACAAGCCGCTTGAATCCGAGGCCTCCGACCTCAGACTCAAAATCTCCGTGGATGCCGTTTCTCGGCTCTGAAGTTCGAAGATCAACCACGCCGCCTATCGCATTGGTCCCGTAAACAGAGCTTCCCGAGCCTCGGAGAACTTCGATCCGGTCGATACCCAACACGGTCAGGTCCGCAAGGTAAGGGGAAGCGTCGCCGGTTATCGCTGCCGGATCACGAAACCTCAGGCCATCGATCAGCACCGACGTTCCCTGCTCCTGAAGACCTCGGGTTTTGATGTTAGCCGTCGAGCCGAATCCCCCGAATTGCTGGACTCGAAATCCGGGAATTGTCTTCAAGGCATCCACGATCGATACATCATTCCGCGACTCGAGTTCTTCACCGCCGATCACGTTTACGCTCTTTGACACATCGGAGACGGGCTGTACCGTGCCCGATGAAACCGAAACGTCAACGACCTCTCTCACAGGAGGAACCGGCGAGAGGTGAAGTTCAATCGACATTCCCTGATCCGCGATCTCAATCAACTCGACAGCCAGCCTGTCACCTGAAGCAGATTGCGCACTGACAACATATCTGCCGCTAGCGACACCTGTGAAATCGAATTTTCCATTGGTACCCGTAGTCGTCTTTAGCTCGCGGCCCGTTCGAAAGCTCGTCAACTCCACCGTTGCACCGGATGCCGGTGAACCTTCTGATATCACTGTTCCCGAAACGGAATTGCCATTCGCCTGCGCAAGGCAGGCCGCCGCCAATGCAAACGCGGCGAATATCGTATAAATGCTTCTCTTCATTGGTTTTGCCTTAATCTTCCTTAGAATTTCTAATCAATGCCCGTCGCTTGCGCTCCGGGTTCTTAACTCAGTGCCGGGTTTTCGCTTCGCTCAATGCAGGCGGGACGCTTGCCTTCCGGTCCATTCACCATTACTCCTCATTCTGCGTACATCGTCGTCACCCGCACGTTTCCGGTTCGAGGGTTCTTGTCCAGGATCACATCGACATGAAAGACGCTTCTGATCAGATCTTCGGTAAGAACGGCTTCCGGGCGTCCGCAGGCGGCGACCTCTCCTTTATTCAGGATCAGAATCTGGTCGGCGAATTCCGACGCTAAATTCAGATCGTGAGTGATGACCACGGCCGATCCTCCGCATCCCTTGGTTCTCTCACTTACAAGTCGGAACATCATCGCCTGATGCGAAAGGTCAAGATTCGCTGTCGGCTCGTCTAGCAAAAGCAGATCTGCTTCTGTCGCAAGGGCTCTTGCGAGAATGACCCTCTGGCGTTCGCCCCCTGACAACTCGTTCATAAGCCTGCCGCTCATTTCAGAAAGCTCGCAGATCTCAAGAGCCGTTTCGGCTGCCGTGATGTCTTCAGAACTCTCCCAGCCGAACGCACTTCCGTGGGCGAATCGACCGGCGAGCACGAACTCCAGAACCGATATCGGAAACCTGGTCTCGTTCTCCTGAGCAACGACAGCGACCCTCCGTGCGATCTGTCTCCGCGACAACGTAGAAAGCGGGCTGCCTTTCAAAGTCACAGCACCGGAATCCGGAGAAAGCGAACTGTTGAGGACTTTGATCAGGGTCGTCTTTCCCGCTCCGTTCGCCCCAATGAGAGCCGTGATCGATCTGTCCGGCACGCCAAAGGAAACGTCCTTGAGAACCGACCGATCGCCGTATCCGGCACTGATGTTTAGGACCTCTAGCATTCAGTTCTTCCTCAACAGCCATATGAAAAGAGGACAACCGATGAGTGCGGTGACCGCCCCTACCGGCAGCTCTCGAGGAGCTATGAGAGTACGGGCTGCCGTGTCCGCAAGAACGACGAAGCTTGCGCCGAAAAGCGCCGAGAACGGTACAACGAGACGGTTGTCGCTTCCGACCATCAGCCGGATGATGTGAGGCACGATCAACCCGACGAAACCAACTGATCCGCTCGACGCGACGGCGATGCCGACTAGGCCGGCCGCGCCTGCAAACACGAGCAGGCGTGTTCGTTCGACCTCAACTCCAAAATCCAGCGCGTCCCGTTCACCGACCATCATCAGGTTCAGCGCCTTTGCCTGGGTACACAACAGGATCGTACCGACGATTGCCGAAACAAGGCAGATCCAGAAGCCGTTTACGGTGGCCTGCGAAAGGTCTCCAAGCAGCCAAAAAGTGAAGCTCCTGAGCTTTGTCGCGTCGAGTAAAGTTGTGAGCAGGATGATCACCGAAGAAAGGAGCGTAGTTATGATCACTCCCGAAAGGATCAGTCTTTCGGCATTCATGCCAGCGCGCGATCTTGCGATCTGATAGACCGCGAATGTCGCCGCTGCTGCACCTGCGAAAGCAAGAACCGGCCTTGAAAACTCGAAGGATCCAAACAGAATTATCGCCAGCATCGTGCCAAGTGCGGCACCATTTGAAACTCCGAGAAGATACGGCTCTGCAAGAGGGTTCCTCAAAAGTGCCTGCAGCCCAGCACCTGCGACCGCCAGACTCGCGCCGACACACGCGCCTAAAAGGACCCTTGGAAGACGGATCTCGTAGAGGATCGCAGAACCCGACTCTCCCGGCTCAAAAGGCGAAACTGCTTCTGCACCAAGTGCCGCACCGATCAAGATCGTTGCAACAAGCAATACAACAAACCCGGTACCGTACACGAGCGCTTTATTCTTGCCTGCGGATCTTCCAAGTGCCTTCATTTCTCGGTCTTTCGGCCGTGTATTGCGTCGGCGATCTGTTCCAGGGCCTCGACGATTCGCGGACCGGGCCGCGAAAGTACGTCTGCGTTTATCCGCTCAACCCGCCCATCCCGGACAGCCGAAGATTCTGCGAAAACCTCGTTTGGTTCCCTGTTGTCCGGACTGTCTGAAAGAATGATGATCCGTGGATCGTAAGCGCGTGCGGATTCCTTGCTGATCTTCGGATAAGCTGTTTCCAGGTCAGAAGTTACCGACCGGCCGCCAGCGATCGCTATCAGGTCGGTGATATACGAACCCTTTCCGACGGTGTAGAGCGAAGGGTCTATCTGGACAAAGACGGTTTGAGGGGCCTCGAATGTCGTTTGCTCTGTGATCACCCGCACTTTTCGAACTCGCGCTTCAAGGGCTTCGACGACCTTTTCGGCTTCCTGTTTCTTTCCCAGCACGTCACCGATCGACACCATCGATCCGAACACGCTATCCAGGCTTTCCGGGTTCGTGACAAAGACCTTGATCCCCTGATCGTCCAGGATGCCAGTGAATGATTCGAGTTGTGACGCAGTAGACACGAACACGACCTGGGGCCTCAAAGCGACGATCGTCTCGATATTCGGCTTCAGGGTGTCGCCGACCTTTCGTATCTCGCCCGCTTCTGCAGGGTAATTGCAGAAAGTGGTTACTCCGACGAGTTTTTCGCCCGCTCCGACTGCAAAGGCGATCTCGGTAATATTGGGGGCCAGCGATACCGCCCTTTCAACGTCTTGAGGAAGCGACACTTTGCGGCCGATCCCGTCCTCGACCGTGCGTATCGTCAAGGCGGACTCATCACTCGCGGGCGGGGTGCCGCATCCTGCAGACAGGATCAACAACAGGGAAAGTGTCAGAAATAGAGCAGTTCGTTTCATCTTTTCGAGGCTCAAACGCAAGACGCCCCGGACTTCTTCAAATTCAAATCAAGGAAGAAGGCCAGGGCGCTGTAAAAATTACCGGCGGCTGGAAACCTCAATGCCTTGACGCGAAGCATTTGTGGGTTAACAAACCTGAGGCAGGTCATCAGACTTCGGCCCGGAGGCATTCACTGTGACGCGATCGTGCGAGAATTTCACTCGGCTTCCCCTGCGCAGAGGTTTTTTAACTGCAAAGAACTTGTCCGTCGTCTTTGACGGTGGAGGGACGGTACCACGGTCCGGATTTGGTGTCAACGGAACATCGATGACGTCTCGGGAGCTCTAGATCTGAAAATCCGTATGGCTATGTAGGATAACCTTTACTGCTGATGTTCTACCCAAAGAGCTTGCTGCCAACTGACTCGTCGGAATCGCCGGTTGAAAGCGTTCTTGAGCCCCAAAAAGCTGTGCTGAGCATCGAAGAGGACTCTGTCATTCCTCTGTTGAAACAGCCTGGCGGCTTCAAATGACGAGCGGGTTCCGTTTACCGGAGAATCAGCGGCGTCACCTTCGAAAAGCGGAAATTTCACAACATCGCGGGCCCACCATCTTGATAATCTGCCCAGGACAAAGCTATCCTCTTGCTACAGCAGCTAGAATTCCCAAGTAACAGGCACGATTGATCTTATGGACCAGAATCCGAAGGTAATGGCGATCATTCTCGGCGGCGGCGCGGGCACAAGACTTTTTCCGCTCACAATGGAGCGGGCAAAGCCGGCAGTGCCGCTTGGCGGAAAGTACAGGCTTATCGACGTCCCGATCTCAAACTGCATCAATTCCGATGTTTTGCAGATCTTTGTCCTTACGCAATTTAATTCTGCGTCCCTAAATCGCCATATCTCAAGAACTTACAGATTCTCTTCGTTCTCTTCCGGGTTCGTGGAGATCATCGCAGCGGAACAAAGGCGCGACAGCCCGCAATGGTTCCAGGGAACGGCGGACGCCGTCAGACAGATAATTCCCCATATCCGCGACTGGGGCGTCGACACTATCCTAATTCTTTCCGGCGACCATTTGTACAGGATGGACTACAGGCCGTTCATCAAGAGGCACATTGAGAAGAAAGCCGACGTGACAATTTCAGTTATCCCCTGTACGCCTGGCGAAGCGGAGGGATTCGGGCTCCTTAAAACCGAAGGCGACGGGACGATCTCTGAGTTTCGCGAGAAACCGTCCGGAGAAGAACTGGAGGCGATGCGGGTTGATACGACACAATTCGGCCTTTCTCAAGACGAGGCGACGAATCGGCCGTATCTTGCTTCAATGGGGATCTATGTCTTCAGTTACGAACGGCTTTTGGAGCTGCTGGGACAAGACGAAGACTGGGTCGATTTCGGACGCGAGATCATTCCCGAGGCGATCGGAAGCCTTAACGTCCAAGCGTACCTTTACTCGGACTACTGGGAGGATATCGGAACGATCAAGGCATTCTATGACGCCAATCTCGACCTGGTGCGCCCTCTTCCGAAGTTCAATTTCTTTAACGCGGCGGCGCCGATCTATACACGCAGCCGTTATCTTCCGCCGTCAAAGATCCAGAACAGCGACATAGGTTTTTCGATGATCAGCGAGGGCTGCATCCTGAACGGGGTTTACGCGCGGAATTCTATCTTTGGACTGAGGTCGCGGATAGATAACGGAGTGCGAATTGAGGACTCGATCGTTATGGGCGCGGACTACTATGAATCGGTTGACGAGATGCAGAACAACCTGGACGTGGGCAGGCCGCACATGGGTATCGGGTCAGAAACCGAGGTCAGGAAGGCGATCATCGACAAGAACGTCCGTATCGGCAAGAACGTGAAACTGATCAATGAGCGCGGGATAGAAGAGGAAGAAGGCGAGAATTATTATATCCGCGACGGGATCATCCTGATCCCCAAGAACTCGATCCTTAAAGACGGGACCGTGATCTAGCCCAACGCCTAGTTGACGTCTTTCGGCCTTACGACATAGCTGTCGCGGGCTCGTACGGCGACCCCCGGCTTCGCGACTTTAACCTTCAGTTTTCTGGTCTTCCCGGGTTCTGCTTCGTTCGGATAGAACCCGATGCTGTAGAACTCACGCAGCTCGCTCGCGATTCGCGAAAATGCCCTTGAAAGATTCTCCGGGCTATTGGCCTCGTAGACCCTGCCACCGGTCAACATAGCCATTCGGTCGAGATAGACCTCCGCCCGTTCATATTCTTCCCGCGTAGTGCCCTGGCCGGAGGAAACGCCAACCGGCCGGCTGTTTCCTCCGCCGGTCCTGATCGTGCCCGTTGGCAGGGGAAAAGGAAGCGAGCTGGGACTTCCGGAGGTCGGGATGTTTCCTCCGTTGATCGGTGGGTTCAGGATCGTGTTGTTTGTAGTCGGGTTCTGCGGTACGGACTTCTCGCCTCGTTCGATCGCCTGTACGTCAGCAAACGTATCGTACTTGATCGGATATACGAGCGCATCGAGCTCTGAGGCGTCACGCAGATTTTCGCGGTCATGAGCAGCGCGGGACGTGGTGTCCACACCATCGGTGAACAGGACGACCGCCTTTCTACCCTCGATCTTGTTAAACCGTTTGTTGACGACAAAGTCGACCGCATCGTACAAGCTGGTACCCGACGAGATTCGGGTCCGGACTATTGCGTTATTGATGAGCTTGCGGTCGCTGGTCGGTTCACAAAGTATGTGCACTTCCTGATCGAAGGAGATGACCATCACCTTGTCGTTGGGTCTCAGCTGGGTCACGAACGTGAGCGCAGCCTGCTGGATCTCATCGATCTTGAATGTGCTTGAGTAACTCATATCAAGAACCAGTGCAACGGTAAACGGGTTCTGCTCGTTGGAGAAGTACGCGACGTCCTGCTCCACATTGTCCTCAAAGATCTTAAAATCTGACTGAGTCAGTCCACCTACAAACCTTCCCTGCTTGTCGAGTACCCTGACCGGAATGGTGACGAGGTTCGTATCAACCGTGATCACATCATCGAAAGGATCTTCCTCTCCGGCCTCGACCGGCCTCGGTTCGGACGTCGGGGTCGGGGCAGGCCTCCGGTTGGCCTTTTTCGCCTCACCACCGCCGCCGGTTCCCGACTGCGCGAACGACTCGCAGGGGAACAGCGACAACGCAAGGGCAACGATTACGACCGCAAGGAATCTGTGCATGTCTTAGTAAAGTGCGAATTGGGGCGAAAACGATTATAAGATGCGGCGATCTTAAAAGGAAGATGTTTTGGCGGAGAAAATAAAAAACCGCTCTGCAGGCCGACATCTAACCAGCTCATTCACCAGCGGGATCTTCACCTCATTCCGGAGGTCGGAATCAACGCCTGAAAGGCAGATCACTAAAACCCCTTTAAGAAAAAGAGACTGCAATTTCAGACAGTCTCTAAACTTTTGTTCGTCAAGTACCTATCTCCAGGAACTCATCGTGCTGCTGTTGTTTCCGACAATGTAGCTATTCTTGGTTCTCACAACGACATTAGGTCTTCTTACCCGTACGCGGATACGCTTTCTGTCTCCCGCCTCCCCCGCAATCTCCGGATAATAGCCAAGCGAGTACTGACGTCTCAGCTCTTCAGCTATGCTGCGGAATGCGAGATCCAGGTTTGAGACCGTGTCTGCTTCGAACATCCTTCCACCGCTATACCGGGCAAGTTCCTCGAGGTACATCCTCCCGACCCTGTACTCTTCCGGACTCGTCCCCTTTTGCCCGGAGCGGATCGTGCCTCCCTGATTCGCCAGGACGCCGGCCAGGATATCAGCCCAAACATTCCCCGTGCGTACAGGAGGACGGCGCCTCCCGCCGTACCCGCCATTTCCGCCCACGTACTGCCTGTAAGTGTCGTACCTGACCGGGTAGATCAAAGCATCTACCTCTTCTACCTGCCGTATCGTACTTTGGTAGTCTCCGAGTCTGGACGTCGTATCGACTCCGTCCGTAAATACGACGACCGCTTTTCTGCCTGGAATACCCCTGAGTTCACGGTCTATGGTCTTGCCGACCGCGTCATACAGGCTGGTGCCGCTACCAAAGTTGGCGCGGGATATCGCGTTCCTGAGCCTCATTCGGTCACTTGTGGGCCTGGTAAGGACCTGGTAGTCCTCGTCAAACGCGACAACCATCACCGTGTCGTTCGGACGAAGCTGGTCCACGAACGTGATGGCAGCCATTCGGATCTCGTCGATCTTGTATTGGGTGGACGGGCTGACGTCGAGCAGAAGGACAACTGTGAACGGCGTTTCGACCGAAGCAAAGTACTCGACTCTCTGTTCCGCCCCGTTTTCGTAGATCTTGAAATCGTTTTGACGAAGTCCGGCGATGAACCTGCCGTCGCGGTCGAGGACCGAAACGGGCAAGGTAACGAAGTTCGTATCGATCTTGATTATCTCGTCATCTTCGAGCACGAGCGGCGGAGGCGGCTCGAGATCAGTGGGTGCTTTATTAGGTGAATTGTCCTGGAGGACAGGAGCCGATTTATCAGGCTCGTACGGTGTGTCGTTCTTTAGTTCCGGTCGTGAGGATTTAGTTTCGGGAGTAGGAGCTGTGTCGGTTACAACTCTGGGGCGTTCTCGGTTCGTTTGCGCCAGTGCGGTCAGAGCAAACAACCCCAGAAGGACTGCTGCGGCCAAGATCTTTCTCATATCCAGCTTCTCCAATTTCCAGACAGCCTGACGGCCGGTAGAGAGTTATTCAAACAGGGGGCGTCGCGTAATTCTCGTCTAGGATTAGCATCGGGGAGAGATAGATGCCTGACAATACAGCCGCTTTCCAAAGCTTCGGATATCGTCCGAAATGTCGTAAAACCCAGTAAGAATGGGGGTATTGTAGCACACTCCCTGTGCGCTGGATATATTTTTGGAAATTTTGTGGAAGTGAGTCAGGGCGCCGCCGCGCCCCGATTCTAGAAATTGACCCTGTAGGAGTTCTTGGAGCGGACGGTAAGCCTCGGTCTTCTTACTCGAACGTTGATCTTTTTTCGTTCGCCGAGCTTTCCTTCCAGCTGGGGATAGTAGCCAATGTAATACTGCTTGCGAAGCTCTTCGGCGATGCTTCGGAAGGCAAAATTCAGGTTCTCGATGTCATTCGCCTCGTAGAGCTTGCCTCCGGCAAATTCGGTCAGGTCGCGAAGGTAGTTCTTCCCGCGCTCGTTCTCTTCCGGGCTGGCGCCGGTCGGATAGATCACGTCACCGGCAGCATCCTTGGTCGCCTTCCCTTCCTGGAAAGTGTTGTACCAGATCGGGTAGACCAACGAATCAAGCGCCTCTGCGTCACGGAGAGTTCCGTCGTAGTTCGCACCTCTCGACGAAGTGTCTACACCGTCACTGAAAATGACCAGCGCTTTTCTGCCGTCAATGAGCCTTAGTTCTTCCTTCATCGCATATGCGACGGCCTGATAAATACTGGTTCCGTCTCCGAACTTCGCCTCGCGGATCGCACGCCGGAACCTGTGATAGTTGCTCTTTTGACGGCTGATCACCTGAACATCCCGGCTGAACGTCACAACGATGATCTCATCGTCTTGCCGGAGCTGATCCACGAACGAGATCGCGGCATCCTGGATCTCGTTTATCTTGTATTTCGTAGATGGGCTGAGGTCCAGCAACAGCACGACCGTGAACGGTTGTTCGACCGACCGAAAGAACTCGATCTCCTGTTTAACCCCGTCCTCATAGATCTGAAAGTCATCAACTCCGAGGTCCGATATGAACCTTCCACGCTCGTCCAGAACCGACACCGGCAGTGTCACCAGATTTGTCTCGATCTTCAGGACCTCATCATCGTCTACGACGAGAGGCGGAGGAGGAGCAAGCGGTTCGGCAGGCGTGTCATCTTTCTTCTCGACCACCCTCGGCCGGCCAATGGTCTGCGCCTGGACATATACGCCGGTCAGAAAAACGGCTGCGATTGCGACGGCGATGATTGTCTTTTTCATTGTGAATTCTCCGGCTGCGATGAGTCGGCTTCGATTTTTATGACCTTTTGCGGTCGATATAGCTGTGTAAACTCGAGGTCACAAGGTGTCGGGAAGGATAAGCCCGGGGGAGAAAAGCACCATTCAAAATCATAACATATTGCCCCCTTCGCAAAAACGGAGCAAAGCTATGTTCAGATTCCCGCCGCCGCCTTCAGAAATTCACGGCGGGCAGCGGATAAGTCGGCAAAAGGAGGCCTCCGCGCGTGAGTCCGGTTTGTGAGAAGCACATATATCGATTCGGAGTCTGGATCGATCCAGACCATCGTGCCGGTAAATCCCAGGTGCCCGAACGCGGTATCCGGGATTACGCCGTGTGCCGAAGAAGACTCAGTTGCGGCAAGCTGGAAAGCAGCGGACCGCGACTGGTCAAGCCCCGGGGTAAGGTTTCGGCGAAAGATGGACAAAGCCTGTTCGGGCAACAGCTCGGAACCCGGTAGGAACTGAGAAGCGATCCGGGCAGTCTCGCGAGCTGTCGAGAACAGGCCCGCGTGACCTGACGCGCCTCCAAGAAACCTGCAGTTCTCGTCGTGCACCTCACCCTGGATGGTCTCGTTGCGCCAGGCATGATCCGAAGTATCAAAACCCATCTTCTCCGCTGTCTGTTTCTCGTACTCGTTGCCTTCCTCGCTTGCTGCGATTCGGCCTTTCAGGTGTTCCGGGGGATTGAAGCAAGTACTTCGAAGATCAAGTCTTTCGAAGATCAAAGACCGGGCGTTCTGGTCCAGACCTCCCTGGCGGCTGTAGATAGCGGCATCCAGAAGCAAGAAGTTAAGATCGCTGTAAATGACGCTTTCACCTGTCCTGGCGGCCAGAGGCAGTCCGGCGATCCTGTTGACGATCGCTTCAAGCCTTTTCTTTTGTCCCCTCCCTTCGACCTCAAGATAGAACGGCCTCCAGGCCTCGAACCCGGAAGTATGGGTGAGCAGATCATTAAAGGTAATGTCGCGTTTTTCCCTGGTCTGGAACTGCTCGAAAAGTTCCGAAACGGGCTCGTCGAGATGGAACTCCAGCATCTCGCGGAAGATGGCGAACAGAAGGCCCGTTACGAGCGGTTTTGTAAGGCTTGCGAGGTCATAGATTGTCTCGGGCGTCGCAGCCACTTCGTCCCCAACTTTCACTGCCAGGCCGACAGCCCCTTCCGAGAGCACCTTTCCTTTTCTGGAAACGAACCAAGAAGCCGAGGCGAAGTCTCCGGCCTCGATCCGTCTGTCGAGAAGGTTCTTGATTGGGTCAGTAGACATCCTCTTGGCAGGCAACTACAGGCGAAGGCGTGCCCTGTGGGTCTCGATCTTCTCAAGCACCTGAAGAGCGAGCACCAGTGCCCTTCTGCCGTCCTCAGCTGTGACCGGAGGTTCCGATCCTTCACGCGCAGACTTTAAAAATGCCTCAAGCTCCGCCCTCAACGGCTCAACTTCTGTAACTTCCAGTTTGTTAACGCTGATACCAAGAAGCGGATGAGCCGCGGACGGATCAAGCGAGGTAACAGACGCGAACTTGGTAACATAATCAAGGACGACGTACGAATTTGTCTGGTAGAACCTGGTCTTGCGGATCTTCTCTGTTCCTACGCGCGAGGCCGTGATATTTGCAACCGCGCCGTTCGCAAACTCCAGTCTCGCATTCGCCGCATCGACCTTGTCCGAGATGATCGGTATCCCGACCGCGGAAACGGAATCGGCTTCGACATCCTCGCCCACAAGCCATTGCACGGCATCAAGATCGTGGATCATTACGTCCAGCACGACATCCACGTCGAGGCTCCGGTTCGGGAATGGAGAGACCCTGTGGATCTCAAAATAGAGAGGCGTTGTGACGTGAGGCTTTAGGGCGGCCATCGCCGGATTGAAGCGTTCAAGATGCCCGACCATCAGCTTTGCACCGGATGCGTTCGCGGCCGAGATCATCTTGTCGGCCTCATCGAGAGTCTTGGCGATCGGCTTTTCGACAAGGCAGTGGACTCCCTTTTCAAGAAAACCGCACGCGATCTCGCAATGAAGCTCCGTCGGCGCAACGATCGAGACAGCATCGATAGAATCAGTAAGCGTCCGCCAGTCGGCGGTGAATGAAGTATCAAACTGATCAGCGATCGACCTTCCGGCCGTCTCGTCTATGTCGCAAACCGCCGAAAGTTTCGCTGTTCCTTCCGAAGTAAGGTCTGCGTAGTTTCTGGCGTGATGTCTTCCAAGCGAGCCGACACCCACGACCGCCGTTCTGAGGGGCTCGCCTTCTCGTCCGTTCTGTTCGGGGATCATAGATTGAAAGGTCGCGAAATTTACGCGATACTTCAGTTTCCCGCTAGTATGGCAGAAATATCCAAGACATCACAATCCCGGTTCCGGGGCCCTCTTATGTGGCTGTTCGTCGCCACGATCTTGATGGGATATCTGTACTTTTTCGGTCTCGGCCTGCCTTTGGTCGGACCCGATGAACCCAGGTACTCGCAGGTCGCAAGAGAGATGTTCGAGCGGGGCGACTGGGTTACTACCACCCTCGGCGGATTCAACTGGTTCGAAAAGCCGGCACTCCTGTACTGGCTTCAGATCTCCGCCTACAACATATTCGGAGTCTCGGAGTTCTCCGCAAGGATCGGTTCTGCGCTTTTCGGACTTGGGACCGTCTTCTGCCTTTTCTTTATCGGTCTGAAAGAATCTGTTGGATTCGAAGCGAGATCTGGTAGGACCCCTTTCGCGTTCTGGATGCTTGCGATCCCCGCCACGTGTCTCGGGCTGATCGCTTTTTCAAGGGGCGCGAGCTTTGACATCATCGTCACCTTTCCACTAACGGCCAGTCTAACTTTCTTTTATCTTTGGTACCTTGAGGCGGAACGCAGCGGCAAGACATCCACAAGGTATCTTTTCCTCGCAGGCTTCTATTTCTTTGCCGGTGTCGCAACACTGGCAAAGGGCCTTATCGGGATCGTTTTTCCTGCTGCCACCGTATCGTTCTTTTACATATTAAAGTGGCAGCTGCCGCGGAAGGACCTCTTGATCAGCATTGCGTGGGGTCCGGTCTTAGGCCTCCTTGCTGCCTCAAGCTGGTACCTGCCGATGTATCTGCGCCACGGCTGGGAGTTCATCGATCAGTTCTTCGTTCAGCACCATTTCCAAAGGTATACGTCCAACAAATACAGGCATCCGCAGCCCTTCTGGTTCTTCTGGCTGATCTTTCCATTGATGACGATCCCGTGGATCCCATTCTTTCTGGTTTCTGTCTGGAAAGAGGGCAAGCGAATCGGCATTGATCTTTATTCAAGGTTTTCCGGCCGTTCAAAGTCCGAAGCGCCCTCCGATCTCGTGTTCTTCGCGTTTGCCTGGATGCTTGTCCCGCTCGTGTTCTTCTCGTTCAGCGGGTCAAAGCTCCCCGGATATGTCCTGCCCTCTCTGCCGCCTGCGGCGATCCTGACAGCTATCTTCGTGAACAAGTTCGCTGCTGTTTCCAAGGCAAGGGATATGATCAGCAAGTCTTTTGCCATCGGGATGTTTACGGTGTGTATCATCATCCTGGCATTAATCGCCCCCTCTTTTTTCTACGCTGACTCGGCAAAGGGGCTTATCGAAGCGGCCGAGAAAAAAGGAGCGCGGAATCTGAAGGTGGCCGCGTTTAAGGCCACGAATCACGGCCTCGAATTTTATGCGGCCGGTCGGCTGATCCGCGAACCGGAAGGGACCCAGAGAGTACATAGATCTCCCTCTGAAATAGTCGATCTGGCTTCCACCCAACCAACCGGAAGTGTGCTGGTCGTCCGGCTGAATTGGGAAAAGTGGAAGGAGGATCAATTGCCGGGATTTGATTCCGAGTCGCTTGCTGTTTTCGGGGAGTGGGAAATAGTCGTTGTCAGGCCTTCGGAAAGGAAGTTAAAGGAGTGATCAGATGAAGATCTCTGAAGGCGATGTCGTGACTGTGGTTCTGCAAAATCCCAGGGAGAAAATTCTCGGGACCCTTAAGGAAATCTCTAGCGCCGGTCTCTTTGTCCGCGGAATCGACCTTGCGTACTTTGACGAATGGGCGGTCGCGATCCGTAATGGCGAGCAATACCTGCCCATGCAGGACATTTTCTATCCGATGTGGCGGGTTGAGAGGATGACTCGTGACGCGGAATCGGCCGGCGTCCCGTCGCTGGCGGAACAATTCCAGCAAAAGACCGGAAAGGAACTGACGGAATTCTAGACCAGCATCTGCAGGCTATTCTCAAAGCACCCCTCTTTCAAAGAACGATCTGACCCGAAAGATCGACCAAGCCCATCCGACCCAATAGACTCAACCGACTCAACCGACCCGATAGACCCAACAGACCCAACAGACTCAACCGACCCAACAGACTCGACAGACTCAATCGACTCAACCGACCCGATAGACCCAACAGACCCAACAGACTCAACCGACCCAACAGACTCGACAGACTCAATCGACTCATCCGACCCGACAGACCCAATAGACCCGACAGACCCAATCGACTCAACAGACCCAACAGACTCGACAGACCCAACAGACTCGACAGACCCAACAGACTCGTTGTAAGGTACATCCACTTCCGGGGAACCGCTCCCGGAAAATTCTCACACGTTTCACACATCAACTTGTTGTTGCATCTGTGAAACACATCTGCTACACTTCCTCCGACCTCACGAAATTGCCACAAATTTCTTCAGTAGAGGAGCGTAGGACCAATGACCACAACGGGGACAGTTACAATGAGTGTTGACAAAGGAAAGGCCATCGACGCGGCCTTGTCTCAGATCGAAAAGAAGTTCGGAAAGGGCGCGATAATGCGCCTTGGCGAAAGACCAAGCGAGGACGTAGGCGCCATCTCTACCAGGTGCCTGAGCCTTGACGCCGCGATCGGCGTCGGCGGTTTTCCGCGCGGAAGGATCGTCGAGGTGTTCGGCCCTGAAAGCTCTGGAAAGACCACGCTCGCTCTTCAGGTAGTCGCCGAAGCACAGGCGAAAGGCGGCATCGCCGCCTACATCGACGCCGAGCACGCGCTCGATCCGGTCTATGCCGGTAATCTAGGAGTTAATGTCGATGACATGCTTATTTCCCAGCCCGATTCGGGCGAACAGGCGCTCGAGATAGCCGAAACGCTCGCACGTTCGAACAGCGTGGACGTGATCGTTGTAGATTCGGTGGCGGCTCTCGTGCCTCGTGCAGAGCTCGACGGCGAAATGGGCGACTCGCATATGGGCCTTCAGGCGCGCCTGATGTCGCAGGCCCTCCGAAAACTGACCGCGATCGTCTCGAACTCAAAGACCTGCTTCATATTCATCAACCAGCTCCGGCAAAAGATAGGCGTCTTCTTTGGCTCGCCGGAAACGACGACGGGCGGAAAGGCGCTGAAGTTCTACGCCAGCGTCAGGCTCGACATACGCCGGATCGGATCGATCAAGGAAGGCGACAAGATGGTCGGCAACCGCACGCGTGTGAAGGTTAAGAAGAACAAGGTCGCGCCTCCGTTCCACGAATGCGAGTTCGACATTATGTACGGCGAAGGTATCTCCCGAGAGGGTGATCTTCTGGACCTCGCGGTCGAGAACGGGATCGTTCAGAAGAGCGGCGCCTGGTTCTCGTACGGCGAAGAAAGGCTCGGACAGGGACGCGAGAAGGTAAGGACGCTTCTTAAGGAAGACGAAGCGATCTTCGAGAAGATCGACAACGATGTCCGCGTGAAGCTCGGTTTCGTGAAAACGGATAAGGCTGAAGAAGCCGAAGAAGAAAAAGCGGAAAGCGCCGCCGGTTAAAGAACCGAAAACCTACAACTCATAAAAAGGCCCCGGAGACGGACTCAGTTCGAGTTCGTCTTGCGGGGTCTTCCAAGCGGATCGTTGGGTTTTGAATTCGACTCCGGCACCGTTCGTGCAGGACGGTTGACGACGTTCGGGTCGGTGTTGGTTCCTCTCATCTGGCGACGAAGGGTCTCTTCGTCCGGTATGCCGGGAGTCGGAGTTGCCCCCTTGGGAATGTTCACCGCCTGATTTCCATTGGCGGGAATCCCGGGAGCTATCTCTCCGTTCTCCGCATTAAGATTCAGTATCCGAGGTCCGTTGATATCGTTCCCATTTGAGAACTCGTTTGTCGAAGAGTTGCCGTCCGTTCCGTTCGGGTCAGACGCGGAACCGCCGCAAGAGGCGGGCACGATCGCAGAGCAAATAAGGAAAACAGCTAGTAGTTTGGGTCTCATAATTCGGGCCTTGGAAAATCACTGCTTTAAAATTAGCTGTGCCGGCTTGACCAACGAACCGCCGGTGGACAGCGGCCGCGAACAAACCGGCACGGAAGGTAATATCAAACGGGCTTCGGAAGGTGTTAGTGACCGACATTGGCAAACGGTCACTATCGGGTAATTATAGACCTCTCAGAATTATTGTCAACACCTTTTTGCCCCATTATTACTGATTATTTCGTATTTCCTTAATCTTTTTCTTTAAGGCTTTGGTTTAGTTGACATCAGATTTCCGCTTGGGTACACTTGCAAACTTGCCTCGAAGTGAACCCCTTGTAAATTTTGAGAGGCCAGGTAGCTCAGTTGGTAGAGCAGCGGACTGAAAATCCGCGTGTCGGCGGTTCGACTCCGTCCCTGGCCACCACGCTCAAGGATCAATGATCATGTTTCAAGGATCATTGGTCTTTTTGTTTGTATCTACAAGTTCGAAACTCCACCAGGGATGCCTAACAGATTCAGTGCCGGATCTCTATGCGCAAATTTGCGTCCGTGTGCTTCGGAAGCTTCCTGTCGTATTTGCTCAGAATGATCGAGATCTGGGCAAGTACTCCGAAGTTGTTAAGCTCGGTCTTCTTCAGTCCCGGGGAGATCGATCTTAGAAATTCCTTTCCGGGGTTCGTGCCGTAAAGATAGCAGTTCACAAAGCTGTTCGCGTCCGCCCAATACCATTTCTTCTGGTGGCAGTAGACACTTATCTGGCCGGCCCTACCGTGCATCGCGAGGAACATCACTCCCTGAACGATCTGGTGGGCGAAGATCATTTCGGCGATCTTCATCATTCCTTGTACCTCAGCACCCCCGACGTGTCCTTCGGGAGTGCCGACGATCTTTTTCGCGACGCCGGCCGCATCCGGCGAGTCCGGAATCATCGCCAAGAGTTTTGGGGGCTCAAAATCCTCCTGATCCAGGCAGTCCTTTTTTGAATAGCGAAAGGGTGTTCGCCCTTCTTTGCTGCCGCTCTTATGCCCCCTGTATCCCCACGCGTGAATGTCGAAACCCATCGTTCCTCCTATTTCCTGTTATTGAATTGAAGTTGCATCCCTGTATATTACACCCACGGCACACAGCGAGGATCAATGAGCAGTGGTTCCTTGGCAGATTCAATGCTGAACTGAATCTACGTTGTTCCGGATCAGGAACCGCCAAGACATCGATTCAGGGCCAAACGGGGCTTGATCTCGTAGAGTTGGTCTTACGATGCCGACCGATCGTTAAGAACCCTTTACAATCCGAGACGCTTGAGAATGGTATTCAAGACCGTGCAAACCTTGGGTAAGGTACTCCGAGATCAAAGATCTACCATATGGAACAGGAGGACTGGAGATGTACATATACGTTGAACTTTGGAAGTTTCGCCAAAAATGGCTTGACCTGAGTGCAGAAGATCGTAACGCGTGGATGAGCGAATTGGGAGTCACCATTCAACAACTTCTCGGTGAAGGCGTAGAAGCTGTCGGATTTGCGATAAACGACGAAGACACTCCTCATACCTCAGGTTTCGATTACCTTGCAATCTGGAAGATGCCTGACAAGGAAATGGTAAAGAAGTTCGAGAGAGCGGTTGAGGAATCGGGATTGCACGACTACTACGAGCAGGTGAACACAAGGGGAGAACAACTTGATCTCAACGAAGTGGTCGCTGACCTATTGAATTGCTGATCGATTTTCAGAGGCCTCTGTACCGTCGACGAATCAGAGAAGAACCCGAATCAGTGGTGCCGGGAAAGTAGTTGTCCGAGCAGTTCCAGGTGACGCGGGGGATTCGAGCTCGTGAAATCTGTTGTAGTTTCCCGGCTCCGTGGGAGCCAAAGAGGCTTCATTTCCATTCAGAGTCCTCCGCTTAAACGGGTGCAACAAGTCTCGCAGTAGATGTTGGGAGTCTCAGACTCCGTTGAAGCTGAAGAAATCTGGTGCCGACTAGAAGATTTGAACTTCTGACCTCCCGCGTGTGAAGCGGATGCTCTACCACTGAGCTAAGTCGGCGCTAAAACGTCAAAGACAACGTCTTGCGAAAATAGCAGATTCCCTCGAACCGACAAAGTCCCGACATATTTCTCCGCTCTCTCGCCCGCCAGTCTCGGCCGCACCTTCCGCCCGCGATTGAAACTGAATCCTCTGTGAGTTCGAAAGCTTCCCTTGAGCCGAAACCCGCGGTACATCTGGAAAACGTAAATTTTTGTAAAGATTTAGCGAATTTCTTGTTGCCTTTGGAAGCGGGTTGTTAGACTTGGGCTTTTAGGGGTGCGAGGAATTTATATCAGGGGGAGCAATGAAAAGTCTTTTATATACATTTATTACGATACTGGTTCTCGCTTTCGGTGTCCTAGCACAGAACACCGGAACCATTGAGGGGCGGGTCGTCGACGTAACAGGTGCCGTAATAGTCGGCGCGAGCGTCACTGTCGAGGCTGACGGATTTCAGAAGAACACGGTTACGAATGAGTCAGGAACCTTTGAGATCGAACGGGTTCCAGCTGGGACCTACGCAGTTCGAATCCAAAGCCCGGGTTTCGCTGAGTTTACGAGAACTAATGTAACGGTAACAGCTGGCCGCCCGGCTTCAGTCGAAGCAGCTCTCGAGGTCGAGGCAGTGGAGACCGAGGTTTCGGTAACGGAAAACACAAACGAAATAGATGTTTCGCCGGATGCCAACGCGGGCGCGATCGTCCTGAACGAGGAGGATATTCAGGCGCTTCCCGATGACGAGGAAGATCTTGAGCAAGCGCTTCAGGCGCTTGCCGGACCGGGAGCCGGGCCAAACGGAGGAGGGATCTACGTAGACGGTTTTTCGGGCGGTAGCCTCCCGCCGAGGGACACGATCCGTGAGATCAGGATCAACTCGAACCCGTTCTCGTCCGAATTCGATCGGCTCGGATACGGCAGGATCGAGATACTGACCAAACCCGGCACCGACAGGACGCGCGGCTCTGTCGAGTTTGAATTCGAAGACGAGTCCTTTAATTCGAGGAATCCTTTTCTCGATTCGCGGCCGCCGTACCAACGGAAAGAGTTTGAAGCAAGGATCGGCGGACCGATCATTCAGAACCGTGCCTCGTATTTCATCAGCTTCGAGTATCAGGACACCCAGAACAATTCGTTCGTTAACGCACTCGTGCTGGACGACAACCTGAATGAGCAGTCGCTTCAGATCTCGGCGTCGTCTCCTTCGAAAGAGTTTGAGTTTGATCCCAGAATCGATTTCCAGATCAATGAGAACAACACTCTGACCTTCCGATACGGTATCGAGCGGGAGACTCGCGACAATGCCGGCCTGGGAGGATTCAATCTTCTTTCCCGCGGCTACGAGACCGAAGACACCGAACAATATATACGGATCACCGAAACCGCGATCCTCAGCCCCAGGATCATCAACGAAACGCGGTTCCAGTATCTGAGGCAGCGGAGTTCGGAACTCGGCGGCATCGACTCCCCAACGATCCGCGTTCTTGATGCCTTTACTGGCGGCGGAGCGAACGTTGGAAATTCGTTTGCGAACGACGACCGGTTTGAGATTCAGAACTTCACTTCGTTCCTGCTCGATCAGCATTCTCTGAAGGTAGGAGGACGGCTAAGATATATCAGGACCGTCAACGCCTCACCCAACAACTTCGCGGGAACTTTCACTTTCACGAGCCTTGATCAGTACCGTGACGCCATTTTGGGCAATGCGATCCCTACCCAGTTCACTATCGCGGGCGGCGATCCCCAGGCTTCGGTTTCACAAACAGATGTAGGCCTCTTCGCTCAGGAGGACTGGAGAGTAAATCCTGGCCTCACGCTATCGTTCGGAATTCGCTACGAAAATCAGAACAATATAGACAGTGACATGGACCTGGCTCCTCGATTCGGGTTCGCCTGGGCGCCATTTGCTGCGGGAGGCGATCCGAAGACTGTCATCAGAGGAGGTTACGGACTTTTCTTTGACAGGTTCTCTTCAAACCTCACGCTGCAGGCGAACCGGTTCAACGGTGAGAATCAGCTTAGGTTTATCGTTGAGGACCCGGACATTTTGGACGATGCCGTGTTTACGTTGAATGGCGTCTCGAACGTTCCGACGATCGAAGATCTTTCGGGGTTTCAGCAACCGCAGACCACGCGGGTAGTGTCGCCGGAACTAAAGTCGCCTTACACTTCGCAGTTTGCGATCAGTGTCGAGCGTGAGCTTCCGTTCAGCACGACTGCTTCGGCTACCTATCTGAACACTAAGACCCGCAGGCTTCTCCGTTCGCGAAATGTCAATGCACCGATCGACGACGTGCGGCCGTTCCCGGACGAAGGCAATATATTCCAGTACGAATCGACTGGACGTCTGGACCAGCAACAGTTCATCGTCAACTTGAGAACACGTTTCAGCAACCACTCGATATTCGCGAACTACTCCCTCACGGACGCCAAGAGCGATACGGACGGCGCTGGTTCCTTTCCCGTGAACCAGTACGACCTGTCCGGCGAGTACGGGCGTTCATCACTCGATTCGACTCATCGGTTCGTGATCGGAGGAAACTACGACGCCCCTTGGGGCCTTAGGTTCAGGCCCTTCGTGATAATCCGTTCGGGTTCACCGTTCAACATCACGACCGGCGAGGACACGAACGGCGATACGTTGTTTAACGAGCGGCCGACCTTCGCTGAGTTGTTCGCACGATGCGATGCGCTGAGCCTTACGAACAGCTTTTGCGATCCGACCGGCGTTTCGGATTTCGACAACATTATCCCGCGCAACTACGGGACATCTCCCGAGTTCTTTGTCGTGAATCTGAGAGCATCGAAGGCGTTCGAGTTCGGTAGCCGTGAAAGCGGAGACGACAACTCCTCCGGCCGGGGAAGAAGAGGCGGCAGGTTCGGAGGTCCGTTCGGCGGTGGACGCAGGGGCGGCGGAGGCGGCAGCGATTCCAAGTACTCGCTCGAGTTTACTTTCACGTTCAGGAACCTCTTCAATCGCACCAATCTCAGCTCACCGGTCGGTAATCTTCGGTCGCCTCTTTTTGGCGAGTCACTCTCGACTGTCGGAGGCTGGGGTGGTAATTCCGGTGGCAACCGAAGGATCGAACTTGAGGTAGAGTTCGAGTTCTAGTTTAAGTAATCGACCGTTTATGGTTGAAAAATAAAGTAGATACCTTGTATAATCGCCCTGCTCGTTTGAAGCAGGGCTTTTTCTTGCCCGGCCGGGGTTCACTCACCAGAACTGAAAGTCCGGTTCCTATAACCCGTAAACTCCCCTAAAAACTTAGATATGTTCAGATCAATGCGCGGTCTTTCTGCGTCTTTGTGTATAGCTGTGTTGCTTCCCGGGCTTTCGTTCAGCCAGAGATTTGTAACCAACGGGAGCTTTGAACAACCGGTGATCCCTGCAAATGCTTTCCGGCAGGTCGATGAGGATTCGGTCAACGGATGGGATACCTCTCATCCGATGGGCAACTTCTGCAATGTCGGGGCGGCGAACTGCCGACCGATAGAATACTGGCGGCAGGTGTTCCTCGGTGTTTCTGCGGCCACAGGTGCCGGGGCTCAGTGGGCAGAGATCAACTCCTCGAATTACTCGATGATCTACCAGCCCTTGTGTTTAAGGAACGGTGAAAGTTTTAGCTATTCCTTCGTGCACAGGGGACGGGACAGTGCGACGATCCCTGATGTGGCCCAATTCAGGATAGGTATCCCGGGAAGCCTTCCCGCCGGCTCAGAAGCACCAGACACCTACTCTTTCCCGATAGTTCAGGTCTCTACCACCAACAACGGGACCGTAACTTCACCGCCCACAGGCAGCGGAACGATCAACGCTCCAACCGCAGCCGGGAACGGATGGGTCAACTACTCGGGTACCTATACTTATACAGGGACCACCAGGGTCGGCAACGTGGGATTCGTCGCGGTCAGCACGGCGAACGGAAACATAAGCGTGGGAAATCTGTTCGACCACTGGCAGATGAATTTCGTTACGCTATATGAGCTGATCTCGCCGACGATCTCTAACGCCGAAGGCACGGTGATTCCCGGCGGAAGCAACACCCCGGCCAACCGGCCTGCGATCCGGATAACCGGAAACGTTACGGCACCGCTCACGATAAGGGTCAGCGTAGTCGGAGGGACGGCGACGATCGGAAACGACTACAGCCTCTCGATACCGTTCCAGAACGGCAACACGACCACCTTTCACGATTTCAATATACCGGTCGGTGTTTACGGAACGTCGTCTCCAGCAGTTTTCTTGATGCCGTTTTCAACCAGCGCCGACAACTGGCCGGAGCTTGATGAGACCATTGATTTCAATGTCTCCCTTCAAACAGGCACAGCAGTGCTCGCCAACCCCGAGACCTGCGGCGCGACGCCAGTTTCTTCGCTCCAGTATACGATCCTGAATGACGACATTTACACAGCCGCCAATGTCACCGTATCCGGAAAGGTTTACGATACCTTCGGTAGGCCTGCGTATGGAGTAGGATTGGTATTGGCAGATACAAACGGAAACTTAAACTTCGCCCGTTCAAACGTTTTCGGGAACTTCTTCTTCAGGGATGTGGTTTCCGGCGAGTCTTACGTCCTGGTGGCTGAGTCGCGGTCCAGCACTTATGCGCCCGTCTTCCTTGAGGTGGGAGACTCAGTCTCTGATATTGAGGTGTATCCGGTCAACGGTGCGGGAGCGAGCAAGAACGGCAAGCTGCCAAGACCTAATAATAAGTAAATTCGGACCAACGGTCTTACAAAAGAAGGGCGCGATTCCGTTTGGAGTCGCGCCCTCTTGATGTTGGTTCAAAGCCATTATCAGAACCGGAACCGGCCTGACAATTGAATCTGCCGCTCCCGGAAGATGTTGTTTCCGGCAGAGGTAGGTACTCCGAAACCACTGTTGAAATCCAGGTCGGTGCTGCTGCTTCCCGGCCGATTGTACGCCCGGCCATTCACGCCTGTCACATTGAAACGGTTGAACAGGTTGAACGCCTCCGCAAGAAACTCAAAACTCATCGATTCAGAGAACTGGAATCTGCGGGATATGCGTAGATCGACATTGGCGATCGTGGGCATCTGGAAGCTGTTGCGCTTAATACCGGGCAACACCCTGTTGCCCGCCGTACCCCAAATGTCATCGTCGATGCCCGCATCGTACGTTGCGCCGGACTGAATGGTAACGATCGGAGCAAACGACCAATCCTTCAAGATCGCGTGAGCTACCTTGTTGTCTCGGCCCAGTCCGAACAGTGTTTCCGGAGCATACACCAGGCTCGCTACAAACCTGTGCGGAATATGGAACGCAGACTTCCCTTCCTCCCTCGATAGATCGTTCGGATCGGAGGGCACATTCTGCGCTGTAAAAGTGATCGAAGCCTGACCGTTGTCTTCCGAATCCGAGAACGTGTAGTTCGCGTTGAACTGCAAGCCATCGGTCAGCCTGCGGCGTACCTGAAGCACCAACGCGGCATAAGTGGATTCGATCGTACTGCGGATCTCGGTTATCGCTCCGAAATTCGGATCGGGTCTCGGACCAAAGTACTCATTAACAGTAACGGTTTGCCCACCAAAGGGTCCGCCGTTGATGTCGTAGGTCCGGGTACCAGACGGAGAACCAAGGTTCGAATCGACGAACGTCGGCAGGTTTCTTCCCCAGCTGAATAACCCCGATGCAGAAAAGACAGTGTTTTGGGCGATCGTGTACTCGTACACGATGTCAGCCTGATGGATCAGAGGATTTTCAAAATCGGGACTGAAAACGACGATGTTTCCGCCCGTCGCACCAGAAGCAGGCGGAGGCGCCACGTTCGGAAACAGCGGACCGTTTCCGGAACTGCCGGTAACGAACAGTCCGACAACCCCTGTGTCACCGCCGGTGTTCGTGATGGCATTTGAGATCGTCGAATTGATCACACGTCCATAGTAAATGCCATATCCGCCGCGAAGTGAAGTCTTTCCATCTCCGGTCAGGTCATATGCAAGTCCGAACCGGGGACCAAAGTTGTTGCTGTCGGACGGGAAAGACGACGTTCGTGGCTCCAGAGAATTTGCTCTCTGAGGCTCCGGAAGGCTCTGATATTCGTATCGAAGCCCGAGATTAAGCACAAGCCGCGGGTTGATGCGGATGTCATCCTGTACGAAGAAGCTGAAATCCGTCGTCGAAAATTCCGCAACGCTCGACCCAAACTGCTGCGCGAAAAAGCTGTATGCTTGCTGGCTCGGGTCCGAGTAATCGGTAATGAAATCGATGACGTTGTTGTATCGATATTCACCGCCTCCGCGGAAAAGATTGTCGAGTGTGTCATTCACGTGGTTGACGTCTCCGCCAAACTTGATCGTGTGGTTGCCTTTAAGCAACGTCACGGAGTCCGCTATCTGGAAATTCTTCTCCAAAGGATAGGCATCACGGGGAAGGAAATTCGGCCGTCCGATATCAAAGCCGCCACCCGTGATTCCGATATCCGGAACACCTCCGTCAGGGGCTGTCGTCGGTTCTCCGGGACCCGGTTCCTGACCGGTCTGCTGATTAAGCTCGCGGGTGTACTGGAAACGAAACTCGTTTAGCACGGTCGGCGAGAATGTCGAGTTGAGACGAGCGTTCAGGGTGTCAATGTCGACAAAGTCACTTCCAAAGCTGTTCGTTCCACGGAAGATCACGGCCTGTGTCTGGACACCGCCGGGCGAGTCCCAACGCAAGCGGTTGTACGAAACCGAAAACGAGTTGCTGTCATTGATGTTCCAGTCGACCTTCGGAAGTATTAGTATCTGATCACCCTTTCGGGCAACGACGCCCGTCAGCCCCCTTAGGAAATTAAGCGCGGCATCGGTTTCCGCCTGCGAAATACCACGCATGTCCAGAGTCGATCCCGGTGTAACGGTGATCGGATCGAGAAAACCAGCTACCGCGGTGGTTGCAACAGCTGGAAAGTCACGTATCTGCTGATCGTAGCTAAAGAAAAAGAACGCCTTGTCCTTCACGATCGGCCCACCGAGCGAGCCGCCGAACTGATGACGCTCATCTTTCGGCTTGATCGGTTCGCCGTTCTGAAACGAAAACGGATTTCTCGCGCCCCAGTCACTGTTACGAAGGTAATAGAACAAAGAACCGTGAAACTCGTTCTCACCGCTTTTGGTAACGGTGTTGATGACCCCGCCGGCCGAACGGCCAAATTCGGCCGAGTAGTTTGAAGTATTAACCTGGAACTCACGGACCGCATCCTGACTGATAGAAGAACTAATGCGTGTCCTCCCGCGTTCTTCCGCGAAGAACGCCTGGTTGTTGTCACCGCCGTCAAGCGTACTATTGTTCAAGAGCCCCGAGATGCCGCGGAAGCTGATCAATCCGAAATTGCCGTCCGGTGCCACGCCAGGGGTCAGAAGTACGAAATTCGAAGCTCGACGGCCATTTATCGGAAGTTCATTTATTGCAGTCTGGTCGATATTGTTGTTGAAGTCCTGCGATACCGTATTCACGACCGGAGCTTCAACCGTGACCTCGACATTTGTTCCGGCTACCCCGAGGGTCGCATTGATAGTCGTCACCTTTCCGACCTCAACCAAGACATTCTCGGCCCTGAAATCTGCAAAGCCCTGGGCTGTTACCTCAACCGTGTAGTTTCCCGGCTGAAGGCTTGTAAATCTGTACGTAGCATCGCCTGTTGCAGTCACGTTCTCAGACCGGTTCGTACCGGTATTGGTTACTGTTACCGTTGCGTTTGGTATCAGCGCTCCTTGTTGATCGACAACCTTGCCTGTGATCCCGCCCGCAGTCGTTGATTGCGGGAAGGCCTGCACAGCTCCCAAAACCAGGCAAAAAACGCCCAGCATAAAAATTCCAATTGAATTGAATCCCTGATTTCTATTCATAATCAATCCTCTTGATGTTTAGATACCGAGCTGCGAAAACAACCCAGTTTCGGTCAATTCGTTGATCGTGGAGCATCTAGGATCTCGGAGTTCGATACGAATATTTGGAAATCCAAAAAAGACAAGATCAACGAAGGTCAGATTCCTGGGCGCAAGACTCTGCACCCACAGATCCATGAGTTTACAAAAACGATGGGCCTCCAAGAGGCAGTTCAGACGGTGACAATGCGACGGTTAAGATGGAGCCATTCTATTGGTTGATTCGATGGAACGCAATTCCGATTCCCCCGCCGCAAGGGAACAACCATTTGTATGCGTGTTTAGACGCCCGCCCTCTGATCTAAGGAGTCTCCCCTAATACGGCTCGGACTCTTTCCGGAGTGAACGGCATATGCCGAAACCGCTTCCCTGTCAGTGCGAATAGCGCGTTCGAAACCGCGCCGCCCATGAACGGTAAAGCCGCCTCGCCGACTCCTGAGGGGTGTTCCGTCGAGGGGATCAGGTTGATGTCGATCAGCTCCGGTGTGTCGTCGATCCTCAAGAGGTGATAATCGTCAAAATTCGACTGCTCGACAGCTCCGTCCTTGTACGTGATGCTCTCGTGCAGGATGGTACTGAGGGCCATAAGCATACTGCCTTCCGACTGAGCCCTTACATTGTCAGGCTGAACAACGATGCCCGCATCCAGTGCACACCAGATCCTGTGAACCCGTATCCTGAAATCTTCAAGTGACAACTCGACAACACCTGCGCAAAGCGACCCGCTCCGTTCCGCGAACGCGATTCCCTTTGCCCTTCCTTCTTTCGAAGGCTTGTCCCAGCCCGACATTTCGGCTGCGGTGTCCAGCACTTTGATCGCTCTGGGGAAATCGGCCATCAACTCGCGGCGAAGCATGTACGGATTTTTGTTTTCACCGTGAGCGATCTCGTCGATAAATGCCTCGATCGCGAACTTGTTCGGGCCGTGTCCGACCGCGCGCCAGTGTTTCGTGCGGATACCGTGCTCGATATCCTTTCGTTCGATCTTCTGGTTCGGAATTGAGTAGAACTGCGTGTCCGAGCCGCTGGTCAAAAGCCCTCCTCCTGTTCCGACTATCGTGTGTTTCCAGGCGACTACCTTACCCTCACGATCGACTCCCGCTTCCATTCTTTGGAGCGAAGCAGGCCGCATCATTCCGTATGTGATGTCGTCTTCTCGCGTCCACATCAGTTTCAAAGGCCTATCAACGTGCTTCGCAAGCTCGGCCGCTTCTTCGACGTAATCGGAAGTCGAACGCCTGCCGAATCCGCCGCCCAGATACATCTGATTGAATTTGACTTTCTCACGGGAAATTCCAAGAACCGCGGCGGCGGCATTGCGTGCTCCGTCAGGCGCTTGCGATCCTGCCCACACCTCTGCGCTTTTTCCGTCCTTTGCAACCGAAACGACGGCGTTCAGAGGCTCCATCTGGGCGTGAACGACATGGTCATTCAGATAGTCTGCTGAATACTTCCGCGTTGCGTGTCGGATCGCAGAATCGGCGTCTCCCTTGTTCTCCAGCGCTCTTCCGCCGTCCGTTTTGGCGGCCTCGGCGGCGTACTTTGAAAGCCATTCCTGAGAGTTATACCCTTTTGAATCTCCTCCTGACCAATCGATCTTCAAAGCCCCTTTCGCGTCGAGCGCGGCTTCGATCGTTTCGGCGATAACGCCGATCCCTTGATTCATCGGGACGACCTTCAAAACGCCCTTCATACCGGCAACTGCGCTTTCGTTCGTTAGCTTCGCCTTCGCGCCGTGGACCAGCGATCTCGAGATCACTGCATAGACCATTCCGGGAAGCCGCACGTCGACGGCAAACTGCGCCGAACCGTCTGTCTTCGACGGGATGTCCATCCTTGGGACATGCTCTTTTCCTATCAGCCGGAAGTCTTTCGGGTCCTTTAGCTGGGAGGGAACGACGTTTGGCGGCGCATCTGGAACCGTCATCGTACCGGCGATCTCGCCAAAAGTAAGTCTCTTACCGCTCTTCTTGTGCACGACCGCGCCAGGCTCGGTGGTAAGTTCCGAAGCCGGGACCTTCATTTCTCCCGCCGCACTCGTTATTAGCATCCTGCGGACCTGTGCACCGGCGATCCTCAAAGAATCGAAATAGCCAGAGACCGCGCGGCTGCCGACCGTGATCATCCGGCGGCTGTTGCCGAACATCACGCTTCCATAAACGGCGGGCTCGATCGGCGATTGCTCGATCACGACGTCTTTCCAGTCGGCGTCCATCTCTTCCGCGAATATTAAAGGCAGGGCCGTCATAGAGCCCTGTCCCATTTCGGCCGACGGATTGTAGATCGTGATCCGGCCGGTTGTGTCGATCCTCACCCAGGCTGAGATCGCTTGTTCTGTTACTTCTTCAACAGTTTCCGCGCTTTCAACGAACCCGAATCGAGGCGCGACCGCGTACGCTGCAACGGCAAAGGTCACCCCGCCGGAGGCTGCCAGAAATCCGCGCCTAGAGATATTCTTCTTTTCGGTATTGTTTTCGCTCACGATCCGCCTTCCTTAGCCGCCCTATTGATTGCCTTTACGACCCTGTAGTAGGTCGCGCATCGGCAGACCACGCGTTCCATATGTTCAAAGATCTCTTCGCGCGACGGATTAGGGTTAGTCGCGAGAAGCTCCGCTGCACGCATTATCTGGCCGGACTGGCAATATCCGCACTGCGGGACCTGTTCCTCGATCCACGCCTTCTGGACTGGATGTTCGCCGTCCCTGGAGAGGCCCTCGATGGTCGTGATCTCGCCGTCCATAACCTCCGAGACCGGAGTGTTACACGAAGGCACTGTTTTTCCGTCGACGTGTACCATGCAGGCACCGCATCTCGCGATGCCGCAGCTGTACTTCGGCCCCGTAAGCCCCAGCTTCTCACGCAGGACCCAGAGCAGGTGCGTGGAAGGATCGGCTTCGACGGTTTCCGTTTTGCCGTTAACCTTTAATCTCAATTCGGCCATTTCTTCCCTCAAAGATGATCGTGATGTCCTGTACCCAAACAAACGGCTTGTAGCCTCGAGCCTTCAGGCCGTACGCTGGCCTGCTTCTTAACAAAACACGAACGGAACTCCGGCATACACTTCTGCCAGCAGTAAAGTTCAGACATTGCACTGCGGTCCGGAGGCGTTTTCTTGCTTGCTTCTTCCAGTTTCTTCTTGATGCGTTCGTATTCATCGCAGGTGCATTTGCACCGCGGCTCAGTGTCATTTGTCGTCGTTTCACCGTCCGACGTCTGGCTTCCGCTGCCGGTCCTTGCTCTTCTCCTCGCGAGAGCGGTCGGAGGATAGGTCCCGTCCTGCATCACGACCCCAGGTGGGATCGGAATTCCGAGCCTTGTGGCATCCAAAAGAAACTCGTCGATATACAGCTCAATTCCCGGTGTAACCACGTCGCTTTGAGCCGACTCGAGGAAATATCTGTGCGAAAACGGAAGCACGAACTCGCCCTCGAAGGTATCGACCACCCTCGCGGTCTTTCCGTCTCCGTTTGGAACACACAGATCCGCTTTGACTTTCATTCGTAGCTGCAGATCATCAGATCTTGTGATCTCCGTTTCCGGCGGTCCCATTTTTGCGGCCTCACAGGTGATCGAACTCGGACCAGCTACTGTCCATACTGCAGCCTTAAATGGCCCGGTACTCCCGTACGCGAACCCGCCCCCAGACGTCGGGGTAAGGATATACCGTTTCTCATCATCCGAGACTGAGACCGCCTGAAACCCGGGGCCGCCTCCCACAGGAGCAATTCGGGATCCGGTCACGATTCCGTAGAAAGAATAACGGTCAGCCGTCTGAAGTATTGGGGCGAAGCTAAAGCTAATTGGGAAAATGCCTTCAAGGTACGAGGGAGGTTTGTACTTTGTTGAACTCAGCGTGATCACTGAAAGGGTCGAAAACCGCAGAGTAAGCTTGGAGTTCAGAGAACTGCCGGCCGGGACCTTCTTGGTCTTCCAGGGTTGAGGAGCGGTATTCGACAAAACCACGATCGCCTCGCCAGACCCATCAAGTTCTCTGGAGAAAAAAACGTTCTTGCCTGCTGGCCAACCGAGATCCCACAGTTTCCTATCTACGATTTTTATAAAATTGCTCCTGACCTTTGATCTCTTGACCCACTGTTTTATGAACGAACAATTGAACTCGCTCCTTGATCCTCCTTCCTCCGAAGATGCGCCCGTGTCCTTCCACTCAAAACAACGATCCTCCTCCGACCCGCTCGTAACTCTCGAAACCCCTAAATGAAGCTGATCCAGAATCGTCTCATCCGGGTATTCGGCCTCAACTTCGATCACAAACGGCGGTTCCATCCCTGACCATTTAACTCTGAAGCACGTAGTCCCCTGCTCAACGAGCACTTGCCCGCTAGTTAACTCGACTGAGTCCGCACCCCCGTTAGGGCCTTCCAACTTAACGGGGTGACAGTCTCCCCCGCCCTTGCGATAGATGGTCTGAAGCCACTGTTCCTCATTGGACAAAAACGGGCGTTTCGTAGATGAACCGCCAAATGAGGCGAACTCAGCGAGGAATTCCGGATACACGATATAGAAACTCTTGCCCGAGATCTCCTTCACCGCTGCGTCGAGCCATCTATACCTTTCCTCAAGATCAGGGTCGCCCGAATAATCAAATTCTTGCTTCAGCAACTTGTCCAATACCGCAAGCCCTCCGTAATTGTCGACCAGATGCTTCCAAAAGGAACTGGTTTTGTATGAGGCTCGTGAATCACCATTCGGAAGCGAACGCTCGCGGTAGGCAGAGCCGGCTGACATAAAGTCACGAGAGGAATAAGGGAAGGCACCGTGTCGTAAATCACCGATTGCGGCTCGTTTTAAAGCATCGGGATACTTTGCGAGGAAAGCAAGTGTTCCCGCAGCCGTAGCCGTCCCTTCGGTTATCGGCCAGTATCCGTCACCTTCGCCGCTGTCGCATCGCGCCAAAGAATCGTAATTGCCATCATATTCGGACTGAATAGCGTGAAACAGTTCGTGGGCTGCCGTTGAGTAAAGGCTTTCCTTGTCAGAATCCGTGATCTGGTTGCTGGGATCGAGAATTCTGCTAACGTTTAGTGCAAGCTCTGCTGAGAAGATCGCATCGATGCCACATGTATTTGGTCCGTAGTAGCCGGCCGCAAATTGTTCCGCTTCTGTCACCTCTTCGAAATCAGTAAAGCGATAGGCGTATATCTCCCAGCGTTCAACATCATCGTCACCGGTCGAAAGAGGCAGATTGGGCGGTCCTAAGCCATTCTTCTCGTAGAAAGCAGCGATTTCCCGGAAGGCTGTCTTAAGAAAAGAATCCGTCTGTTCAAGGCGTGCTTCCTCCGCGGAACTTAATCCTCTGCCCTGCAACAATTCCCAAAGCTCGTCTCTTTGATCAGACCAGTCGGGCGAATACCAAAGCACCTTGAACTCTTTCGTCCGCCAACCCGGGTTCGAGTTTCCGGTCGTTTGTGAATTCGAAATGCCCGGAAAAGCCAGAATAGCCAGAACCAGTCCGATCACGATCTGCGATAACCTATTGCGCATATTGTTTTTGCTCCGAATATTGTCCGCTAGTCTACGCGACACTACGCAGATTCCCCAAGGTTTTTTGTGTTTCGGTTTCCAAACCTATCTCGATTTGTGCTTCTTCAAAACCCGAAACTGCTATACTTCCGCCGTTTTCCCAATCTCAGGGCGTTAGCTGGTGAGTACATATGAATCCTTCAGAACAAAAGACCGAGCTTTCCGAAGCGATCCGAAAGCACCGAGAATTTCTCTTCCCCGCCGTTGCGAATTACTACGAAGAGCCGCTAGCGCTTGTGAAAGGGAGCGGCGAATACGTCTGGGACGATTCCGGCAACCAGTATCTGGATTGTTTCGGAGGCGTGCTGACCGTCAGCCTCGGACATGCAAACCCGGCGGTCAACGAGGCGATCATCGAACAGGTCAACACGATCTCGCATACTTCGACCCTGTACGCCAACAAGCCGCAAAGCGACCTTGCGGAGAAGCTGTCCGAGATCTCGCCCGGCAACCTCAAGAAGTCGTTCTTTTCAAACAGCGGCACGGAAGCGGACGACACGGCGATCCTTGCCGCAAAGCTAGCGACCGGGCGGCAGGAAGTCGTAGTCCTTCGCCACAGCTATTCGGGACGAAGCGCGACCGCGCTCACGGCCGCCGGCCATCACACCTGGAAACCGGTCGCGCCTCAGGTCGCGGGAATAGTTCACGCGCCCGCACCATATTGCTACCGGTGCCCTTTCAAACTCGAGTATCCGAGCTGCGACGTTGCCTGTGCGGATGACATCGAGGAAGTGATCAAGACCTCGACTTCGGGAGAGATCGCGGCTTTTATGGCGGAGCCGATCCTGGGGGTCGGAGGCTTCATCGTTCCGCCTAAAGAGTATTTCGGGAAGGTCGCCGAGATCACACGCAACTATGGCGGTCTGTTCATCGCCGACGAGGTCCAGACCGGCTGGGGAAGGACCGGCGACAAGTGGTTCGCGATCGAGCACTGGGGCGTCGATCCGGACATCATCACTTCCGCGAAAGGAATGGGCAACGGCGTGCCGATCGGCTGGACGATCGCGACGCCGGAAGTCGCGGATGCGTTTCCCGGCCTGACTTTTTCAACATTCGGCGGCAATCCGGTCTCGATGGCTGCAGGATTGGCCGTGATCAAGGTGATCGAAGAGGATGACCTTAGGTCCAATGCGGCTGCTGTAGGGGCCTACCTCGGCGATTCGCTCGAAGAACTGAAAGACAAGTATTCCGTGATCGGCGATGCGCGTGGAATGGGCCTGATGCGGGCGATCGAACTTGTGAAGGACCGGGAAACGAAGGAACCCGCGCCTGACATTTTGCTGAAGGTATTCGAGGAAACAAAGCGCCGCGGTGTATTGATCGGTAAGGGCGGACTCTACGGGAACGTGATCCGTACAGGAATGATGCTCAACTCGACAAAGGACCACGTCGACCAGATGATCGACGCGCTCGACGCAGCATTCAGGAAGATTTAGCCACTGATTACACGGATTAACACGGATCCAAGAATAGTCCTCCTTAGAATCACCCATAATCTGTGTAATCCGTGAAATCCGTGGCCATTTGATTATGAAAACACTCATCAAGAACGGCCGGATCGTGACGGCCGTAGACGACTACACGGCCGACATCTTCATCGACGGCGAGATCGTGATGACGATCGGAAGGTCGCTCGATATAGCGGCCGATACGGTCATCGACGCCACTGGAAAGCTTGTCATTCCCGGCGGGATCGATCCTCACACGCACATGGAATTGCCGTTCGGAGGCACAGAATCGTCAGACGACTTCGAGACCGGAACCCGTGCCGCCGCATACGGAGGCACGACGACGATCATCGATTTCGCGGTGCAAACGAAAGGCGAATCAATGATCGCCGGCGTCGACAAGTGGCACGCCAAAGCCGAAGGCAAAACCGCGATCGATTACGGCTTTCACCTGATCACGACGGACTTTGAAGACAAGCACACCGAGGAGATGTACACGCTGATGGACGAGGGCATCACCAGCTTTAAGCTGTTCATGGCCTATCCCGGTGTGTTTCTTGCCGACGACGCAACCATTTTTCGCGCGATGTCCGCGGCGGGCGAAAGAGGCGGGCTGATATGCATGCACGCCGAGAACGGGATCGTCATCGACGAGATCATCAAGAGGGCGCTGGCAGATGGAAGGACGGCCCCAAAATATCACGCTTTGACCCGACCAACGATCGCCGAGGCCGAGGGCGTCCACCGCGCGATCGCTATCGCTGAGATGGCGGAATCGCCTGTCTACATAGTTCACCTTTCCTGCAATGACGCTCTGAACCAGGTGCGCGAGGCTCGCGACCGCGGAATTCCTGCTTTTGCCGAAACCTGTCCTCAATACCTGTTCCTGTCGATCGACGATTATGGAGACGATTTTGAAGGCGCCAAGTACGTGATGACGCCGCCGTTGAGGGAAAAACACAACCACTCCGAACTTTGGAAAGGGCTGAAGATGGACGATCTTCAAGTGGTCTCGACCGACCACTGTCCGTTTTGCATGAAGGAGCAGAAAGAGCTTGGGAAGAACAGCTTTGCCGAGATACCAAACGGGGCTCCGGGAGTCGAGAACCGTATGTCACTGATCTATAACGGGGGCGTTCACGAGAATCGGATCTCGCTCAACCGCTTCGTCGAGATCACGTCAACGGCAGCGGCTAAGATGTTCGGCCTTTTCCCCCGAAAAGGCACCATCGCGGTTGGCTCCGACGCTGACATCGTGATCTTTGACCCGAACAGATCGCAGACACTTTCAGTAGAAACCCATCATATGAACGTCGATTACAACGCTTATGAAGGCAAAATTGTACAGGGCGTCGTGGAAACCGTGCTTTCAAGAGGAAAAGTTGTGGTAAAAGATGAAGAATACGTTGGTGAAAAAGGCGACGGAAGATTCCTCAAGAGAGGTGAATGTGTAGGCGTCTGAAACCAAAGGGGGCCCACAATGGCTAAGCAATTCAAAGTCGAATTCTGCGGCGATTACGTGAGGACCGAGCTGATGCCGGACTACTCTGTTGGCCGTGAGAACAGAGTAGCGATGTGGAAGGAGATAGTTGAGGTTTGCACGGCAAATGAAACCCAACGGGTCCTGATCGAAGGTCCGGTCCCGAAAGGCGAACGGACCACGGACGAAGTTGTCGAAGCCGGCAAGGGCACAGCAGCTGCCCCTGAGCTTTGGCTTGCATTTCACCTTTGGGAATTCGAACCCGATGAGACCAGCGAGCTATATGAAGCAATAGCCAAGGCCGGAGGCGTGAGGGTTAGGTTCTTTACCGACAAGGCAAAGGCTCTCAGCTGGTTACGCCTCAACGCGCCAAATTAGTCGGCAGTCGGGATTGCATTTGTCCGAAACGCTTCGGTCGTATCAGTTTCCTTTATGAAGACCTGCCCAAAATGCGGCCGGGAGTACGAAGATCTCTCCCTTAACTTCTGCCTCGACGACGGCGAATGGCTCGTCGAGGAAGGAACCGAAGCTCCGACACGATCTATCCCTCCTGATCTTACTGACGACCCCGGCGAGGCTCCTACAAAACACAAGATCTCCAAAACCGACGAAACCGAGGTGCTTCACACCCGAGCGATCAAGGATGATTCGGACATTCGAGGCAGGAGGTCGAGTCTGTTGTATGTGATAGCCGGACTTGCGGCGGCAGCTGTATTGGGCATCGGCGCGTTCGGTCTCTACGTTTGGGCTCCGTTCTTCTCTGATAGAACCGAAACGATATCCATTGCCGAGATCACGGCCGAAAGGCTGACCGGCGAAGGCAGCGTGTGGGATGCGGCGATCTCCCCAGACGGCAAGTTCCTCGCGCTCCTGAATGTCGAAGGCAATGAGAAGTCATTGCAGGTAAAGCAGATCGAAACCAACAGTACGGTTGAAATTCTTAAGGCGGGAGATTTTCAATATATAGATAACGTTGTCTTTTCACCAGACGGCAACTTCATCTTCTTTACCGGTATTGATCCAGACAAGCGATTGGCGATTTACAGAGTACCCACGCTGGGGGGATCAATGCTCACCATACCGGTTGCTTCAAGGGCATTCAGCCTTTCTCCCGACGGTTCGCAGATCGCATACTCTGAGGGAAACCCGAAGACGACTGAAACCTCCATCACCGTTTCAAAGGCCGACGGGACCGAGCCTCGCAGACTAGTAACGAAGGTTGGAAAACAGTGGATAGATCCGGGCAATTCATGGTCGCCGGACGGCAAAAGACTTCTGTTCTTGCAAGGCGATGATGATCGACTTCCCAATCCATTGCTTTCTCTGGCTATTTATAGCTTTGAAGATGATTCAGTTTCGAATCTGGGTACGGGCCAATGGGACGGGATCGACCCACGAGGAATTGTGTGGGACCCGACCGGAGATTTCGTTTACCTGACCGGCAATCGGATAGGTGGAGAGCCGTCGCAGGTCTACAGGGTTTCGGTTCCCGGGGGCGAAGCTGTAAGGATCACGCAAAGTAACAGCAACTACTGGGGACTGTCGATCACATCGGACGGGTCTCGCCTTGTCACAACCGAAGAGGTACTAAAAACGGCGATCTGGGTATCGCAAGATCTGGATCCGATGGAATCGACCGAGGTCTTCCCGGCAAAGGGCGACACCTGGAGCCTTGATTGGACACCGGACGGCAGGATCGTCTATGTATCAGACCAAAGCGGAGCCCGGGAAGTATGGGTGATGAATGATGACGGTTCGAATCAGAAACAGCTGACGAACGACCGGATCCCGAAATCATCGCCGGCCGTTTCACCTGATGGCAGGACCGTCGTCTATTCGAGTCCTGTGGAGGGCTTTCAGATATACAAGGTTTCGATTGACGGTGGAAATCCTGCCCGAATCAACACAGGAGTGGTCGGACCGGGAGAACCAGTTTTCTCGAGTGACGGTAAATACATAGCATTTTCCGCCTGGCCAGCTGGTAAACAGAGCATTTTCAGAATGCCGGCTGAAGGAGGCCGCGCCGAAAGACTTACAGACTATTTCTCGAGTGCTCCGACCTACTCACCGGACGGTTCGATGATCGCTTGTTTTTTCATCGATGAGAAAGACCAGTTCATGAGTCTCGGCATTATCCCGGCCGGTGGCGGTACGCCGATCAAGAAGTTCAGCATCCCCGCTAATACGATCTCCCGCAGAGGAACGCTTTGGACACCAGACGGTAAATCCATCACCTACCTTGTGGCAGATGGAGAGAAAGTCGACCTGTGGGCTCAGCCAGTGACCGCTGGCGACCCTGTTCGTCTCACGGATTTCGATCTCCCCTGGATTCAGCGAAGAGCATACTCAAGAGACGGAAAACGGATCGCAATAACGCGCGGGGAGAGCCTGAGGAACGCCGTCATGCTGAAGTTGGCCGGTTGAGGAGCTGAGAGCCTTGTGATAGTTCGTCTGGCCGAAAGGCCCCTTGAAACAAAATACGGCAAGTTTAGTGAGATTCTCTATTACGACGGCATTGCGGAATCGATCGCGCTCGTGATGGGAGACGTTTCCGGAAAGAAAGATATCCTTTGCCGTATCCATTCGAGTTGTGTTTCCTCGCACGTGTTCAACAGTGTCGAGTGTGCCTGCCGGGAAGAAATGGCTGCGTCCCAGGCGATGATCGAGTCGCTCGGGGAAGGAGTGATCGTTTACCTGGATCAGGAGGGCAAGGGCAACGGGCACCTAGCGCTGATGGTGAGCGGCCCGCACAAGGAGGCCGGGCTTTCGCAGGGTGATGCGTACGAAAAAGTGGGATTTGAGCGGGATTCACGTAATTTCCGCCCGGCGGCGAAAATACTCGAGGATCTTGGAGTTGCTTCAGTAGTACTCTTGACGGGGAATCCGGGAAAAGCGGAAGAGCTTGTTGCCTTCGGCATACGGGTAAGCGCGATGAAGGAGCCGATGGACGAGGAATAAAGACCCTGAATGAGATGGTGATTATCGACAAGGCTCTTTCAAAACGGCTCGAACAATCGGAAGCGCGCGCGAACGCCGACTTCGTCGAAACCCGTGCCCGGATTGAGCCGGAGAGCGGTGCCGAGTGGATCAATGTCGGCGGTGCTTATGCGATGTTCGACGGTATCGATTCTCCTCTTACACAGACATTTGGTCTGGGGCTTTTTGAAGATGCTACAAACGATCAGCTTGAAAAGATCGAGGAGTTCTACCGCGAGCGCAAAGCGCACTGTTTCCACGAGGTGAGCCCGTTGGCCGATCAATCAATACTTTCCCTGCTCGGCGAACGGGGATATCGTCCGATCGAGGTCACATCAGTATTGGTACGCGAGCTGAAGCCGGGAAAAGCCAGGAATGAGAACAACGGATCCGGGATCACGACGCGAGTGATCGAGCCTGGAGAACACGACCTGTGGGCGCGTACGGCTGCGGCCGGATGGGCTACGGAACATCCGGGGCTTTCGGATTTCATGTTCTCCTTCGGAAGGATCGGAGCTCAGTGCCCGGCGGGGTACCCTTATGTCGCCGAGATCGGGGGAGAACCCGTTGCTGCAGGTTCGCTGATAATCTACGACGACGTCTGCATTCTCGCAGGGGCTAGCACGATCCCTGAGGCCAGGCGAAAAGGAGCCCAGACGGCATTGCTCGCTGATCGCCTCCAATTTTCTGCAGAGAAAGGATGCACGCTTGCGATGATGGGCGCTGCGCCTGGAAGCCAGTCGCAAAAGAACGCACAGAAGAACGGATTCGAGATCGCTTACACGCGGATCAAATGGCAGTTGTTTAAGTAGTACCGATAAATATTCTTCGGAGAACAGCTATGACAGATGACGTAGCCGTCACAGAATCGGGATTTGAAGAACTGGCCGAAGATGTATCCGGCTCGCCACTGTGGAATGAGGACCTCGCTCCTACGACCCTCGAACAAAGGACCTGGAGCACGTGGAACATCGCGGCGCTCTGGATCGGGATGAGCGTCGTCATCACGACGTATCTACTTGGCGGAAGTTTCATACAGCAGGGTATGAACTGGTGGCAGGCGATGCTCACGATCCTGCTTGGCAACTCGATCGTTCTGATCCCGATGGTCCTCAACGCTCACGCCGGGACCAAGTACGGAATTTCGTTTCCTGTTCTTTGCCGGGCTTCCTTCGGCACTACCGGGGCCAACATCCCGGCGATACTGAGGGCCATAGTCGCCTGCGGCTGGTTCGGGATCCAGACCTGGATCGGTGGAACCGCACTCGACGCGCTCTTCACCGCTGTCTGGAGTGGATGGGCAAGCCTCGGCGGCGAGATCGCGGGAGTCGCGCTTCATACCTGGATCTCGTTCTTTATCTTCTGGATCGTCCAGGTCGTGATCATTCTTAGAGGTATCGAAGGGATCAAGTATCTGGAATCGTGGGCCGCGCCTTTGCTTTTGTTCGGAGGAATGCTGCTCTTGGTCTGGGCCTCTTACGCCGCTGGCGGCCTCGGCAATGTTCTTTCGGGTTCCTCAGCGCTACAGGAGCAAAAGGCGGACTTCTGGCTGATCTTTCCGGGAGCTTTGACTGCATCCGTCGGGTACTGGGCTACGCTCTCACTGAACATTCCGGACTTCACACGCTACGCAAGGTCCCAGAGGTCGCAGATGCTGGGACAGGCGCTTGGCCTGCCCCTGACGATGACCGCTTTTGCATTCATAGGCGTCGCGGTCACAAGCGCGACAGTGATCATTTACGGCGAGGCGATCGCGGATCCGGTAGCGCTCATTCAGCGCTTCGACAGTGCGCTGATCATTCTCTTCTCGATGCTGGTCATCTTTGTCGCTCAGCTGACAACGAACATGGCGGCGAACGTCGTCTCGCCTTCCAATGACTTCTCAAACCTTAACCCGAAGCGGATCTCTTATGTGACAGGAGGGATCATCACGGCAGTGATCGGCATATTGATGATGCCGTGGGAGCTTATGTCCTCGCTCGGAAGCTATATCTTTACGTGGCTTATCGGCTATTCGGGACTTATGGGCGCGATAGGCGGAATTTTGATCTGCGACTACTGGCTGATCCGCAAACAGAAGCTCGATCTGGCGGGTCTCTTTGATCCAAAAGGCGAGTACAGCTACAAAGGTGGGGTGAACTTCGCGGCCGTAGCGGCATTGGTACTTGCGATCGCTCCGGTCGTTTACGGTTTCATACGTGCGGCGACTACCCCGGGCGGCCAGGTCGCGGATCCCGGCTTTTTCGACACGTTGTATAATTACGCCTGGTTTGTGACATTCGGCATTGGCTTCTCCGTGTACTGGCTCCTGATGGGATTAAAAAGGAGTTAGCCACTAATTTCACTAACTGTGAAGAATTGGACACAGATGAACACAGATATTTGGGAAGTAGCAAAACGATGTAGAAATCGCATTCTCCAACTCCTGAACTCAGACTCCATCAGTTGCCCCTCGTTTTAACGGGGGGACATTAAAGCGGAAAAACGCTTTCCGGCGGCTTCAGCCGCCAGAGCCTAAACGGACTTCCTCCCAAGGAGGTCCTCGGAAATCAACTCTTGACCGGCCTTGCTGTATTGCAGCGCCTCCTCACAGATCAAATGCCATATGTAAAAGTGTGGGTGCACGTCGTGTGGTCCACTAAGAACCGTCAACCATACCTTCACAAACAGATCAGACCCAAGGTCTTTGAACACATCAAGACAAACGCTGAAGCCAAAGGAATTCACATCGATGTGATCGGTGGACACAAAGATCATGTTCACTGCCTGATTTCATTGAATCCGGGACAATCGATGGGAGAGACGATCCAGCTATTGAAAGGAGAGTCCTCAGCCTGGATCAACAAATCCGGCCTCTCGAGGTTCAAGTTTGGCTGGCAACGAGACTATTTCGCGGTATCTGTCGGCAAAGATCAGATCGCTCGAGTGAGACGATATATACTCCGACAAGAAGAGCACCACAAGAAGATTAAGTTCAGCGATGAGTTCCAAGCCTTCCTTATAAGGGCCGGTTTCCATTAGAATGCGGGGCTGAAGCCCCGAAACGTATGGTGAAGCATCTATATCCCCCCGCTGAAGCGGAGGGCAACTGATGCGGGCCAAGGACCCAAGAGCCCTTTGGATTTCACTTTGTAGGCTGACACAGATGAAAACAGATACTTTGGGACAGTAAAGAAAATTTTTAAATTGGCTAGTCGCATTATCTAATCCATCTGTGTTCATCTGTGTCGAAATTCTTCCCTTAGTGGAATTCTTGTAATTGGTGGCCAGCATTATGAAATACGACAAAGTACAGAATTTCATCAACGGCGAGTTCGTGGACAGCGAGTCGCGCGATACGCTCGATGTGATCTCTCCCCTCAACGGCGAGCAGATCTCTGAGGTCCCCCTTTCCACCGTCGGGGAACTGAACCGCGCCGTCGCCTCCGCCAAGCTGGCGTTCAAGGACTGGAGTGAAACGACGATCAAAGAGCGAGTTCAGGTGTTCTTTCGCTACAGGCATCTTCTGGAGAAGCATTCGGACGAACTGACGGACCTTGTCTCAGAAGAGAACGGCAAGACTAACGACGAAGCACGCGCCGAGGTCGACAAAAGCATTGAGCTGACCGAGTTCGCCTGCTCGATGCCCCAGCTTGTTTCAGGCGAGATACTTGAGGTCAGCAAAGGCGTCGAATGCCGGGTCGAGCACTTCCCTCTCGGCGTCGTTGCTTCTGTCGTCCCGTTCAACTTCCCTCTGATGGTCCCCAATTGGACCGCCCCGAACGCGCTCGTCCTTGGTAACACGATGGTGATGAAGCCTTCGGAACTGGTGCCGCTTTCGGTCCAAAGAATGGCCGAGCTTCTCGCCGAAGCCGGCTTGCCCAAAGGAGTCTTCAACGTTGTAAATGGTGCGAAGGACGTCGTTGAAGGGATCTGCACGCACCCTGAGATCGAGGCCGTTAGTTTCGTGGGATCAACAAAGGTCGCCAAGATCGTCTATCGCCAGGCGACGAATTCCTTAAAGCGCTGCATCGCTCTTGGAGGTGCCAAGAACCATCTTTTCGTGCTTCCCGATGCAAATCCCGAAATGACCGCTTCGAACGTCGCCGCCTCTATGAGTGGCTGCGCCGGACAAAGGTGCATGGCGGCTTCCGCAATGTTAGCGGTCGGCGAAGTTAACGGGATAATAGAAAAGATATGTGAAGAGGCAAAGAAGATAGTACCGGGCGACAATCTCGGCGCAGTAATTTCGAAAGAAGCGAAAGACAGGATCGAAGGATACATATCCGAAGCCGAGGAGCAGGGTGCGACGATACTCGTCGACGGGCGAAGGGCGCGTGTTCGGGGAAAAGAGAACGGCACATACGTCGGTCCGACGGTGATTGATAATGTTACGCCTGACATGTCGGTCGCGAAGGAGGAGATCTTTGGGCCTGTGATATCGATAATTCGAGCAGACAGCATCGACAGGGCTTTGGAGATCGAAAACTCAAATCCGTACGGCAACGCCGCGGCAGTATTTACTCAGAGCGGAGGCCTAGCAAGATACATCATCGAACGCGCAAGCGCCGGAATGATCGGGGTCAACATAGGCGTGCCAGTTCCCCGGGAGCCCTTCTCATTCGGCGGCTGGAACGATTCGAGATTTGGAGCGAACGACATTACCGGCAAGAGCTCCATCGAGTTCTGGACGAAGCTGAAGAAGACGACGACGAAGTGGAACCCGGAGGCTCGTACAAACTGGATGAGCTAGCGGGAACGGAAGAATTGGACACAGATAAACACAGATGGGGACGATGGTGGCGTCTAAATCATCACCGGGAATTGCGATCTTGAATCGCCACATCTCTATGAGACTATGTTCATCTGTGTCCCTCGCCGAGATCTTCAGAGCAAATTGGACGCAAATGAACACGGATAAAAGACGAAGGCGGCGTCTAAATTTTCGCGGGGACTCGCGGTCTTTGATCGCCCTATCTTTTTAATCTGTGTTAATCCGTGTCCCTTCCCCAGATTCTTATGAGCAGAACAGTTAAATGCGGGCTCATTCAAGCCCATAACGCGGCGCCGACTGACGCGCCGATCGAAGAGATCAAGAAGGCTAACATCGACAACCAGATGAAGTTCGTCGAGCAAGCCGCCTCGCAGGGCGTCCGGATCTTGTGTTTCCAGGAGATCTTCACGACGCCTTACTTTTGCGCCGAACAGCAGACGCGCTGGTACGAAGCGGTCGAACGCATCCCCGACGGCCCGACGGTGCAAATGATGCAGTCGGTCGCCAAAGAGCACGGGATGGTGCTTGTCGTGCCGGTCTATGAAGAAGAGATGTCCGGCATTTATTACAACTCCGCGGCGGTGATCGACGCCGACGGCAAGTACCTCGGCAAGTACCGAAAGAACCATATCCCCCACGTCGCGCCCGGATTTTGGGAGAAGTTCTATTTCCGGCCAGGTAATCTTGGGTATCCGTGCTTTGACACTGCGTTTGCGCGGATCGGTGTTTATATCTGCTACGACCGGCATTTTCCGGAAGGCGCGCGGGCACTTGGACTGAACGGCGCCGAGATCGTGTTCAATCCATCGGCGACCGTCGCCGGGCTTTCGGAATACCTTTGGAAACTGGAACAGCCTGCGCACGCGGTCGCAAACGGATACTTCGTTGGCGCCATCAACCGGGTCGGGCACGAGGAGCCCTGGGATATAGGCGAGTTTTACGGTCAAAGCTATTTCTGCGATCCGCGCGGGCAGATCATTGCCGAAGGCTCCCGCGGAAGCGACGAACTGATAGTGGCCGATCTCGATATGGACAAGATCAGGGAAGTAAGGAACACGTGGCAGTTCTTCAGGGACAGGCGCCCTGATTCATATGACACGCTCGTCGCTGATTAGGAGAAGGAGGAATTGGACACAGATAAACACAGATGGAACGGATGGGGGGCGTCAAAGTAAATTGCGGTCCGTTTTAGATCCGGAAGTTGCGTATCCTCGTTTTATCCGTGTTCATCTGTGTCTTTCCCTTCTTTCGTGAAATTAGTGGCTATTACTATGAAAGAGAGACGGACATATTCATCAGGTCAAAAATGGGAGTCGATCGTCGGATATTCGCGCGCGGTGCGTGTCGGCGAGCGGATATACGTCACGGGGACAACGGCGACAGATGAGAAGGGTGATATCGTCGGCGAGGGCGATGCTTACCTTCAGACCGTCCAGACGATCAGGAACATTGAAAAAGCTTTGCTCGCCCTCGACGCATCGCTTGAACACGTCGTCAGGACCCGTATGTTCGTCACCGATATTTCTCAGTGGGAAGAGTACGGCCGCGCGCACGGCGAGTTCTTTAAGGGAATAATGCCGGCGACTACTATGGTCGAGGTCTCGGCTCTGATAGACCCGAGGATGCTGATTGAAATTGAGGCAGACGCAGAACATTGAGCAACGATCATTGACCATTGACCAATGAGTGCTTGCTCGTAGCGGCAGGGCCTATCCCCCCGTCTTAAGCCTATAGCCTTCTGACGAGAGCGTTTCTTTGCGGGACTTGGCGCCTTCGCGTCTTGGCGGGAACCTTTTCCTTGTTTGGTTGAACGGATCGCAACAGACAAAGACCTCTCGCAAAGACGCGAAGGCGCCAAGACCCGCAAAGTAAAAGACTAAAAAGTAAGAAACGAAGAGGATGAGTAGCAAGCTTCCGAAAGACAAAATAGAGAAAAACTTCTCGCCGATCGATCCGCTGATGACCAAGGCGGAGGCGAAGGTAGAGGCAAATCGTTGCCTGTTCTGCTACGACGCTCCGTGCACACGTGCATGCCCGACCCACATCGATGTCCCGTCGTTCATAAAGAAGATAGCCACCGACAATTTAAGAGGTTCCGCGCGCGTTATCTTCGATGCGAACCCGATCGGTTCATCCTGTGCAAGGGTCTGTCCCGTCGAAGCGCTCTGCGAAGGCGCCTGCGTTGAGAAAACTCTCGTTGAGAAGCCGATCGAGATCGGGCGTTTGCAGCGGTACGCCACCGAGCACGTGACGACATCGGGAAAGCACATTTTTGAAGCCGGCGAGCCGAACGGAATGTCCGTGGCGATCATCGGCTCCGGGCCCGCCGGGCTTTCGTGCGCTACATACCTTGCGAGACTCGGATATTCAGTAACGATCTACGAAATGAAGCCGCTCGCCGGCGGACTCGATACGTACGGGATGGCCGAGTACAAGATGACCCAGAAGGACTCGCTAGACGAAGTGGCACTGGTTGAGTCGCTCGGGGTAGATATCGTGCTGAATACCTGGGTAGTTCCGGGACAGGAGACAGGAGACAGGAGACAGGAGGCGGGAATCGGAACCCGGAGCGCGAGCGACGGGCAAAACAGTAGTCAGAATTCAGAAGTCAGAAGTCAGACCTCGGACGATCCTCAGTCCTCCCTTCTTTCTCAGTCCTCAGTCCTCAGTCCTCATAAGTCCGTCGTGTTCGAGGACCTTTATGAGCGCTCCGACGCCATCTTTCTCGGTATCGGGCTCGGCGACACAAACGACCTGAACATTCCCGGCGAGGATCTTGAGGGCGCTATCGATGCGCTTTCGTTCATCGAGGATGTTAAGACGCGGGAATGGAAGAGAGTTCCACTCGGCAATCGAGTCGCGGTCATCGGCGCCGGTAACACGGCGATCGACGCGGTCACACAGGCGAAAAGGCTGGGGGCGGAAAAAGTGATGATGATCTATCGAAAAGGTCGAGAGAACATATCCGCTTATGATTACGAGTACGAATTGGCAAAGTCCGACGGTATCGAGTTTGTATGGCACGCGTCGCCGGTCGAGATCGCAGGGAACGGCCGAGTCGAGTCGCTAAAGTGCACGAGGCCGGACGGCAGCGAGATTGAGATCCCCTGCGACATGGTGATCAAAGCGATCGGACAGAAAAAGCAGAAGAAGTTTTTCGAGATGATCGGCGCTGAAAGAGACGAAAAGGGGCGCGTGAAGGTGGATTCGAAGATGATGACCGCTCGCGATAATGTCTTCGCCGGCGGCGACTGCGTAAACGGCGGCGCTGAGGCCGTCGACGCCGCCCAGGCCGGCAAACTCGCCGCGATGGGAATCCACGAGAAACTAACTGGTGAGACGATCTCATTCGCCGGAGCTGGGAACTAGCCACGAATTGCACGAGTTTCACGAAAAGAATCGGACACGGATGAACAAGGATGAAAAAGGATAAGACAATGTCAGCCACTATGGAGATCCTGGTCGTTTGCAAGAGGCGATTGTGATCTTTTTCTTCCGTGTTCATCGGTGTCCCTCTTTCTCGTTTTGTTGAAGCGGTCCATGGCCGGTTCTTTTGCCAGTAAACTATAGATCCGAATCAGGGAGGATAAGTTAGTGAATCGTATATTGTTGCTTTTGTTGATATTTACAGTAGCGGCGTCGGGGATGTCCGTCGGCGCTTTCGAACGCCAGATGGTGATGGATGACGGCGCGACTTTCTTTGACGCCGAGCCGGTCAAGGAGTACGACTCCCAGCTGAGACTAAACAAAGACATCGGCTGGTATCTGAAATCGTCGCTCCGTATCATCGGGACCTTTCCCAAACGCAGCGCGTTCAGGATCGTGGTCAAAAAGGATGGAAAAGCCGTATCTGAAGTCCGATGCGAGGGCGACGTCTACACGAAAGCGACCGACGTCGGATTACGGACCGAGATTCAGCGCAGGGGACGCGATCTGAATTATGAAGACTACATGACTGCGGGTCTGCGCTGCTTTGACGAAAGCGCGGTAATAAAGGGCACCGGCAAGTTTCAGATTGAAGTGAACTTTGTCGACGGCGATACCGATACGGAGACCCTTGTCAGGACATACAGCATCAATGTTCACCGCGCTACGAAAGTGAGGGGATCGGCGACGAAACCTCAGCCCGACGTATCCGACTATTACATCGACCGCCACAACGAAGCGGCAGTCGCGATCGCATATTTCGTGCAGTCAAACATCGAAGGAACATATTTCAAGAAACCGATCGACAATTACGGGAGCCCTACTTTCGGCGACCTCTACATATATACGACCTATTCTCCGGACGAAAGGTCAAGAAGGCCCAGCAGTCCATTCGCCCGTTGTTCCGTGAATGGCAAACGCGTGGCGCTCGACTATGACCGTGTCAGTATGTCTGAAGATCAGTCCCGACGAGAGGTGGGCATCTACACCGACCGTTTAGCGGCGCAATACAAAAGGGGATCGGCTTACAAGGACCAGGTAGAATTCGTTGGACTGACATTCAAACTTCCCCTTCACTTCGGAGAAGCGGAGTATTCGAAGCCTCCGATCAAGGTCGAAGAGGCACCTGGAGACTGGGAATGTTCAGTGATCGCGAACGGTGTGACATACAGGACGTTCAGGTTCAAGATCGATGAGAATGGGCTGGTTCCGCACCCTGAGCAAACAAGCGGCAACATCAACCTTTTCTACAAAGCGGCGCTGATCGATATGGAGATACCGGCGGGCGGCAGTCCGATAGATCATCGTCTTGCGGTTGATCCGGCGGGCGGCCTGTTCTACGGCATCCCCTGGACAACTGCGGAAGGAAAAGCGATGGCCGCGCGGGCTCCGAGGAAGGGAGTTCCCTATCACGTGCCTTCCAACAAGGCGCCGTAGCGGAAAATGCAGGGCCGCGAATTGCGCAAATTTCACGAGGGAAGAAGAAAGGACACAGATGAACACAGATTAAGACAGGATACTTTACTGCTTCTATGCTAACGATTCAGTCCCAAATCTCCTTTCACAATCATCTGTCTTCATGCGTGTTCATCGGTGTCCAATTCCGTTCGTGAAATTCGTGAAATTCGTGGTCAGGAAAAACGATGGCTGATCTAAACACAAACGTCGCTGGCATAAAGTCGCCAAATCCTTTCTGGCTTGCGTCCGCGCCGCCTACGAATATGGGTTCAATGGTCGAGCGCGCATTTGACGCCGGATGGGGAGGCGCGGTCTGGAAGACGCTCGGCGAGCCTATACGGAACGTTTCTTCACGCCTTGCCGCTATTGATCATGGCGGCCTGAAGATGCTCGGGCTGAACAATATCGAGCTCATCACGGACCGCCCTCTAGAGGTCAATTTCAAAGAGATCTACGAGTGCAAAAAGAAGTACCCGGACAATGCGCTGATAGTCAGCCTGATGGTCGAATCAAAACGCGAGGCTTGGCACGAGATCGTCAAACAGGCTGAAGACGCCGGCGCCGACGGGCTTGAGCTCAATTTCGGATGCCCTCACGGAATGAGTGAGCGAGGAATGGGATCCGCGATGGGCCAGGTACCGGAATACACTTGCATGGTCACCGAATGGGTAAAGGAGATCGCGACCGTTCCCGTGATCGTAAAGCTCACTCCGAACGTGACCGATATTAATTACCCAGGTGAAGCTGCGGTTAAAGGCGGCGCCGACGCGCTTTCGCTGATCAATACGATCAACTCTGTCATCGGCGTCGATCTCGACACGATGGTCCCGCACCCGAACGTGAACGGAAAGACCGCACACGGCGGATACTGCGGACCGGCGGTAAAACCGATCGCGTTGAATATGGTTTCCGAGCTCGCCAGAAACGAAAAGGTCGGCGTGCCAATTAGCGGTATCGGAGGAATCTCGACGTGGCAGGACGCGGCGGAGTTTCTTCTTCTGGGTGCTGCCAACGTACAAGTTTGCACGGCGGTGATGCATTACGGTTATCGCATTGTGGAAGACCTGATCGACGGGCTGAACAATTACCTCGACGAAAAAGGGGTCGCCAGCGTTTCAGAGCTCGTCGGCAGGAGCGTACCTCGGGTGAAGGACTGGGGCGATCTCGATCTCAACTACGACGTTGTCGCTCGGATCGACCACGACAAGTGCATACAGTGCAATCTGTGCCATATCGCCTGCGAGGACGGCGCGCACCAGTGCATCGATCTTGTCGAGAAAGAAGACGGGCGCGTGTTTCCTGTCGTTGATGAACCCGAATGCGTCGGCTGCAACCTTTGCTACCTGGTCTGCCCCGCGCCCGATTGCATCGAGATGGTCCGTATCGATGACGGCTCGAATCCCCAAAGCTGGCGTGAGATCGAATCAAAGAACAACGGAGGAGTATGACGACCCGTACACTTATCTTATTGGCCCTGATCTTCCTGGCTGGCATCTTGATCGAAAGAAACACCTACAACGCGGACGCGACGACCACTCCTGATCGAATGCGTGCAAGAGAGGCCGGCCTTAGCCCGGGTGTGATGCCGACCGGTTCGCTCAATGCCATCACCGATGTTGAAGGCGTGAAGGTTGGGCACACGACGATCATCAAAGGTGAAAATGTGCGAACGGGTGTCACTGCGGTCCTTCCGCACGGTGGAAATCTATTCGCCGAAAAGGTCCCGGCCGCGGTCTTTATCGGGAACGGATTCGGAAAGTTCATCGGAACGACCCAGATCAAAGAGCTCGGAGAGATCGAGACGCCCGTGTTGCTTACTTCGACGCTTGCAGTTCCGAAGGTCGGCGACTTCCTGATCAGCCATATGCTGGCGCTTAAGGGAAACGAGGACGTTCGTTCGATAAATCCCGTAGTCGCGGAAACTAACGATGCCTTCCTTAACGACATACGCGGGCGTCACTTTACTCAGGAAGATGTTTCGAATGCCATCAACTCGGCAAAGCACGGTGCAGTCGATGAAGGTTCGGTCGGAGCGGGAACAGGAACGGTCGCGTTTGGCTTCAAGGGCGGGATTGGCACCTCTTCGAGGAAGATCCCCGAAAACCTGGGCGGATACACGGTGGGAGTTCTTGTCCAGAGCAATTTCGGCGGCGTGTTGACGATCGACGGTGCTCCGGTAGGCGAGGAACTAGGCCGCTACTATATGAAAGGCGCGCTTGAAGGATCGCTGGATACCGGCAGAGAGGACCTGAACGAGCTGGCCGACGGATCAATCATCATCGTCGTCGCGACCGACGCACCGCTTTCCGCCAGAAATCTGGAGCGGCTTGCGGCGCGGACCATGATGGGGCTGGCAAGAACGGGAGCTTCGGGCTCGAACGGCTCGGGCGACTACGCCATAGCATTCTCGACGGCGGATTCAGTAAGACGCACCGGCGCGAGAGGCGAAAAGTCGATCGAGTTGCTGGGAAATGATTCGATGTCGCCGCTTTTCCTGGCAGTGATCGAAGCGACCGAGGAAGCGATCTACAATTCTCTGTTCATGGCGTCTTCTGTTAGCGGAAATGGCCGAACGGTCGAGGCGCTCCCGATCGACAGGACAGTCGAGATACTGAAGAAGTACAAACGAGTGAGCAGTGAGCGGTGAGCAGTGAGCAGATGATAGTTTAGCGGCAGGCTTGCCCGCCTCTAAATTTCAAAGTTCAAAATTCAAGATTCAAAAAAAGTGTGTGAGAGATAGGGTAGAAACGCGACCGGCACACCTTCCAAGTTTCGACTTCCGAGTTCCGAGTTCCAATTTCCGAGTTGAGCTAAATGTTCGTGGTCCATTCCTTCATATTCTCGCCGAGGAATTCGTTCAACACGATGTATGATTGCAGCTTGGACTTCTTTGCGAAACTTTGCGCCTTGGCGTCTTTGCGAGAGCAACCTCCGTTGACAGATCTGACCAATTGCAGTGAATAACTTCCCGCGAAGTCGCAAAGCCACCAAGAAACGCAAAGAAGGGAATATTCAATTCATTGAACCTTGAACTTAGATCCTGAAACGTATAACTTGCAATCCGAAGCCTGATCAGCGGTCTTTATCGCGATAGACCTCAACCGAACAGGGAGCGTGCGCGACGACCGCCTGGGCTACCGAGCCTAGAAGGAACCGCCTAACGTTTCCGTACCCGTGCGACCCGATGACCACCAGATCGGCGTCCCATTCCCTTGCTTCCCGCACGATCTCGTCCTTCGGATAACCTTCGATCACCTCGGTCTCGATCTCAAGATCTTTTCCGTGCTCGGTTTCGTGAATGCTTTCTTTCAGTTCCTCGACGAGTTTGTCGAGGATCTTGTGGTGCTCGTGAACCTCGGTCATATGAGCCGCGAGCACGGAAAACCCCGGATCCACGAACCACACCGGATACCGAGACGAGGCTACCGAGAATATCTTTAGTTTCGTCCCCTTTTTCCAAGGCCGGGATGCGACTTCCTCTACGGCTTTCCCGCTGCATTCCGAACCGTCGACTGCCAACAGTACTTTCATTTTAGAATCCCCTCTGATCCATTGGACAATAGTGCCTGACCTCTGTTTATCACAGGAAAAACAGCACTTCAAAATGCCGCCCTTTTCTTCTACTGGCTATGCTTTTCGGCTTGGCGTCCTTGCGAAATGTCCTCGGTGGCTGGTCAGATTTCAGGTGCAGAGAAACTCGGTTGCCTATCCGCAAACAAACGCACCGATCAGTACGGGGAGCGGTAGCGACGTTCATTCATCTGACCCTTCTGAATTGTGACGGATAAAGCTGGATATGACCGGTCCGTTCTTACTCAGGAGTTCGGATCCGTTCTGTGTCTAACTCGCCGCTGCGCCGGAGAGCTCTTCTCCCAGAATGTTCTCAAATCGGCTTTCCGCATAGACAAGCTCCTTGTTCACGGAGAATGCTGACCGCGATTCGTTGTGCAAACCTAGCAGAACCCGTCCGTTGAAGAGCGGTTCAAGCTCGAGTTCGCCGATCATCCTTAAACCCTCATCTTTGATCAGGTTCGAGGGAGAGATCACCGCCTGAATGTCGTACGGCAGTTTCAAAACCTCCTCAGAAACCAGGAACAGCGTTTCGGACGGAAGGAATCTAAAGCCTTTTTCGAGCGCTTCTTCCCGAACAGGTTCGTCGGTGATCCGCAGAGGTGAGTGAATAAAGGCAAGCCTGATTCGAAACAGGTATTGATTGCCCAAGACACGCTCAAGACGTCCGCCTTCAATTAAAGAACCGTTGCTGACGGCACGTCGGAGCTCCGCGTGAGAGAGAGGGAGTGCCATTGTTGTGGAAGTCTGAATTGTGATTACTTTCGGCTACTCGATCACTATTGTCTTTTATTTCAGCCGTGTCAAGAAAATCGCTGAAGCACCGGACAATTCCGGGGGCATTTAGTTTGTCGTCTACTGATTTCCGGCCACCAGTACGCCGTGATTCAGGGCGTACAATCTCATTTTCGCCCTCCTCCACGGTCAGGCTACTGACACCAATTACCATTTACGATTCACGATCCACCACTTACTTGACTAAAAGTCATTTTTGGTCATAATTCAAATAATATATGCGAGCAACTGTGCAGACCAAGGAGGTTCGGGACGCGATCCTTGATGCGACCGACCAGCTTCTTTCCAGATATGGCTACAAAAAGATGACGATCGACGATCTCGCGCGCGAGGTCGGAATCGGCAAAGGCAGCGTCTACCTGCATTTCTCAAGCAAGGAAGAGATCGTCCTCTCGCACATCGACCGGATAGTCGAACGCGTAAAGGAAGACCTCGAAAAGATCGCCTCCGGCGATGCACCTCCCGAAGAAAAGATCCGTGAGATGATCCTCAGCCGCGTGCTTGTCCGTTTTGACAACGTACAGCATTACACTGAGAGCATCGACGAGCTTCTCTCCTCTCTTCGGGCAAAGGTGATCGAGCGCCGCAAGCAGTACTTCCGCGAAGAGGCGGAGATCATTGCCGGCGTCATCAAGGAAGGCCAGAAATCAGGCGTTTTCGATAAAGGAAATGCTGCCGAGTGGGCGAGAGTCTTCGTCACGTCAACCAATTCCCTTCTGCCTGCCGCGCTCTCGACCCAGGAGCTAGGCGAACGCAGTCACGTACGGAAGAAAGCGCTCGCGGTCTGCGGCCTTTTGCTCAAGGGTCTGACTAATACTTAATTCTTATCCAGGAGTAAATGAAATGAGATCAATACGCTCAACGATCGCCGCGGCGTTTTTGCTTTCCGGCATCATCGTCATCGGCAATATCGTCATTGCCGCGCAAAGTCCGCCGGACTCGCGCGATATGGAGATCGACAGCGCCGCGAGATCCGCCGTTATCGATGCAGCGCTCGAGAACATAAACAACTCGTACGTGTTTCCGGAAGTCGCCAAGCAGATGGAAAAGCACGTTCGCGCACTTCAGAAGAACGGCGAGTACGATTCGATCTCAAGCGGCCGGGAATTCGCTGCAAGGCTGACAAAGGACCTCCAGTCGATCAGCAAGGACAAGCATCTGAACTTGCGGTTCTCTTACGACCCTTTACCGGTGCGAAGCCGTAACGACCGGCCGTCGGAAGAAGAGATCGAACGAAGAAACCGTTTTATGGAGCGTGTGAACTACGGGTTCGAGACGGTTCAGAGGCTCGAAGGCAACGTGGGCTATATCGAGTTCCGGGGATTCTTTGACGCCGAGGCCGGTGCAGAAACGGTCGCCGCCGCGATGAACTTCGTGGCCAATACCGACGCATTGATCTTTGATCTTCGAAGAAACGGCGGTGGAAGTCCGGCAATGGTAGCGCTTATCTGCTCATATCTGTTCGGGGAAGAAAAGGTCCATCTCAATGACCTCTACTGGCGTGAAGGCGACAGGACCGATGAATTCTGGACGATGCCTGAAAAGGTCAAGGCGCCGCATTACGTTGGAAAAGATGTTTATGTGCTGACCAGCGGCCGAACGTTTTCCGGAGCTGAGGAGTTTTCTTACAACCTGAAGAATCTGAAGCGTGCGACGATCGTCGGCGAGACTACCGGCGGCGGTGCGCATCCGGGAGGCGTTTACAGGCTTACGGACCACTTCAACATATTCATATCAACCGGCCGAGCGATCAGCCCGATCACGAAGACCAATTGGGAAGGCACGGGTGTTATTCCGGACGTTCCCGTCGCAAAAGAACTGGCGCTTGAAACTGCATACAAGATGGCGCTTGAGAAATCACTTGCGAAAGCCGAAACCGAGTCTGACAAGGCGGCTTTGAAACAGCTTATCCACGATACCGAGATGAAGCTGAAGAAGCAGGAAAAGGCAGTCGCATCCAGCCACTGAACAATTTTCAGGGTTCACGGGTCAGGCGTCTAATAATAACTAAATACACGCCTGCGCCTGATTCGTGAACCCTGGATCACTGACCATTGAGCGATGATATGAAGCGGCTCCGCCGCTTTGCTGTGCGGAAAGGCTACGCCTTTCCGTATGTAGAACAGAAAGAGATTCCGGGGGCTTAGCCCCCGCAATGTGATTTGGGCCTCTCTCGGTAAGCCGCAGGCTTACCGCAAATCGAAACGGCATAGCCGCCAAGGTGCAACGAACCGTAAAATTCATCGGCAAAACAGATCCGGTTTTTTGAACTCATCTCGGGGCTCGAAACCTGGAACCCGGAACTTATGTCGGTCGCTTTTCCGCCGCTACGCGGCTAGAGGTACGGGGCCGTATTACCCCGGTCTGAAGACCGGGGCTAAAATACGTCGTCCCTACGGGACGGTTTTCTTTAAACCCTGAACTTTAAAGGCGGGCAAGCCCGCCGCTAAACCGCTTCTCGCTCACTGCTCACCGCTCATTGCTCACCGCTCACAAGAGCAACTCCATCCTGATGTTCGCCCGCTTGTAGGGCGTGCCCGGGTCCATAGGGATCTCTACGAATCCCGCCTTCCTGTAGAGCTGTATGGCGGGGATCTGCCTTGTGTTTGACTCAAGCCAGATTCGCTCCTTTCCCGCCGACCGTGAAAAATCTATGCAGCCGTCCATCAGTTTTTCGCCGATCCCGAATCCCCGGTAGCTCCCATCGACCGCCATTTTCGCGAGCTCGTACGAGCCATTGCCTGTCTCGATCAACGCCACGGTGCCGACCGCTTTTCCTTCGATCAACGCAAACAGGATCTCGCCGCCTTTGTCGATGATGTAGTCTTTCGGATTATCAAGCTGTTCCCGGTCGTGTTCCTCAACTTCGTAAAACTCCTCTATCCACTGATAGTTCAAACGGGCGAAGTCTGAAGCGAGCTCGTCTGAAAATCGTTTGACATTAACGGCCCTGTCCTTTTCCAGTGCCTCTAGTGTCCGCTCCTTGAATCCCCTTTCTTTGATACGGTTCTCGAGCAGTTCCAGGAATTCAAGCGCCTGCACGTCCCGCAAAAGGTTCTTTGTACCGGCGACTCCGGCTTTCCAGACCCTTTCAAATTCCGGCATTCCAAATTTTGCCTTCTCGGTAAGGCTCAGTAACCTTCTGCGGCTGTCGTCCCCACATTGTCTCGATTCAACATATCCCGCCTTCTGCATCCGGTTGATGATCGAGATCACAGACGGATGGGCGAAACCTATTTCGTCTGCGATCTCAGTTACCGTCATCTCGCCCTTTGATTCCAAGAGCCGGAAAATGACATACCAGTTCGGCTCGATGTCCATTCCGAGTTCTTTGTACAGGCTCCGCCCGTCATGCAACATCGTGTCGCTGATGCGCTTTAGCCGCGTCACGAATCCCAGAAATCCGAGATCGGTAAGAAAATCCTTGTCCATCAGTATGACTCCACTTATGTAGTTGCCTACATAATAATGCGGGGGAGTTGCGTAGTCAACTACTTTTCAATGATCAGGTGATCAATTGTCAGGTATCAAAGATCAAGGATCAGGTGGTCAATTGTCAGGTATCAATGATCAGGTATCAGTTCGGTTGCTGAGCCGTACGATTTGATCCTTGATACTTGATACTTGATCTTTGACACCTGTTTAGAGGAGTGCTGGCGCTGAAGCTTGTCGCGCGAACTTTTGTTTGCGCCGATTGGCGGTGAGCGGTGAGCGGTGAGCGGTGAGCGGTGAGCGGTGAGCGAAGATAGCAAACGAGATCGATCAATCAAGACTTTCTCTCACTCCTAATCACTCATCACCCATCTAACTCTTCTCACCCTTCAAGCACGAAGAGCGCGGTCTGCCCACCGCCCTGAGTGACATTCACCAGAGAGGATGCCGAGAGACGGACCATACCGCCTTCGGCATGATTCCTGAATAGATAGGGATCAAAATCGACCAGAAGGGTTTCGAGTGACAGATCTTCCGCGTACATAGGGAACGCTTCCTGCAGCACCGGGGCCTTTTCCTGAACCACAAAGGTATCGTTAAGGGCTTCCTGAATCGCATCGTCCCATTCCGACTCTGAGCATTCCCATCCGAGTACAACACCCTTCCCTCCATAGTCGTCATTCGGCTTCAACACGAACCTTTCGCGGTGCTTTCGAAGCAGCTTGAGAAGCTCGACGGGGTGGTCGAGATATGTCGTTTCGGAATCTTCGACCTTTCTGGTCCACGGGATGTGCTCTCGCAAAACGGCGATCTGTTCGGAAGTGAATAGGCTTTCGTATTGCGGGTCGGAAAAGATCGCAAAGCTCATCTTCTTGTGAAGGACCTTGACGCGGAATGAGTTGATCATGCAGAGATCACCCGCTTCGTAAGCATGTACGATCGGATGGTCGCCCGCGTATTTCTCAAGCAATTCGTGGATCAGGACTCGTTTGTAGAGTATGTCCACGCGGAATGGTCCGGCGTGAAGCGCCTTTCCGTTGTATTCAAGTTCCCCCGGATCTGCCACAAGCGTTCGAAAGCCCATCGACTCGAAATAGTCTTTCAGAACATAGAATTCGGGTTCGGTCTCTACGCCATCCCAATCTACTATCGCTATGTTCGGTTTGCGTTCGCGCCCTCCATGTTCCCGGTAGCAGGTGAAGAGCGTCTGAAGCAGTTTTGGCCTCGGTTTTGGCGTCCAGTGAGGGGTCTCGTCTAGAAATGCCTGCAAAAGAGGGATGTGCGAAAGAACTTTTTCTATCTGGCGCTGATCGGAAGGTCCCGACGGCGTTTCGGCGTTGTATTCGAGAAAGCTGAAATCGTCACCGTCAAAGAACGTATCGAGCCGGCCGTTGGCGCAGGTAACGGAATAACCCGGATCGACGCGGACCAGCCTCTTTTCGATCTCGGTAAGATCGAACCTTGAGAGCAACTCGTCATCTTTCAGCGCTGCTTCTGTAAGCACTTCGCCTGCCGCCGCGACGGTCTCTGCAGCCAGCATCACCTTGTTGTATAGCTTTCGGGAAAGAAAATGAGGCCTCAGGAAAGGGATCGTCGGACGGCCGTCATACAGGAGTCCGAGGTCTTCCTGAACAGAGCGAAGCTTGTCAAACAGGTCTTCCCTGCCGGCGTATTCTTCAACCAGGCGATGATTGAGTTCCTCGATCGCGGCTCTCCACCGTTCGTCCATAACCCGTTCATCATAAACCACTTGGACAACAGGTGAAAGGATTAGAAGAGCTAGGTCAGTTGCGTCCGTTTGGTTCGGGCACACTTCGGTCTAGCCCGCCCGTTCACGGGCGGGTTTCGTTGTCCCACCCATCAATGGGTGGGCTAAACAAATTGGGTAAACAAAAGCAAAACGGCGAGGACAGTCCTCGCCGTTCGGAATTACCTTTCTCATTGCAGCGCAAGCGCTGCTCTATACAGCTATGTTTGCCGCACACGCGCTACTCTTCTCTGCTCACCGCTCACTGCTCGCCGCTCACTCCTACGGCACCCTTTCCGCGGCCTTCCTGTCCTTGAACCTCTCGAAGAACTCCGTGTGCCGACTGGTAAGAGGAAGCATTCTTCCCTCGATGAACAGATACCTGACGTTAGTTCTGGGGTCCAGAAGATCGCCGTCAGTTACTACTACGTTCGCAACCTTCCCTTCCTCAAGCGAGCCGTACCGGTCCGAGATACCGAGGATCTCGGCCGGGAACAGAGTCACGCTCTTGAGCGCATCTTCCTTCGAAAGTCCAAATGCTCCTGCCATGCCTGCCTGATACGGAAGTTCCCTGGCGTTTGCCCCGTTGTCTCCGGTCGAAATGCAGAACTTTATGCCTGCCTTTTGCATCTTTGACGGGGCCGTGAAATTTGCGTCATAAGGATCATCCTGGTTGAAAGGGTTGTCGTGAACGCTGGTATAGATCACCGGCACATCGTGCTTTTTCAGGTCGTCGGCAACTTCCCAAGCCTCGCCTCCGCCGTAGATGATCCCCTTTACCTTCATTTCCTCTACAAACTTCAACACAGCGCGGATATCCCGCGAGCGCTGGGCGAAGAACACGATCGGCTTCTCGCCGCGAACATACGGCACCATCGCTGCCATCTTAAGGTCCGTTTCCGGATACGGCAGCGAATTGTCCTTCGCATACGCTTCGTGCGCGTTCGCGTACTGCTTTGCCGCCTCGAAGATGTCCTTTATCTCCTTCACGCGATCGTCGCGCCTTTTCACCGCTTGGTTGAAGTTGATGGTTCTCGGTCCGGTAAATGGGTTGAATCCGGCAAACGTACTGATCGTCGGGAAGTTGATCACCAGCGCGTAGACAGGGACGTCGGCCATCTCTGCCTGCGTCGATCCGTTGAGATTGATGATCGCGGACTGACCTGATATCAAGCCTCCGACGGGCAGCGACATGACGGTAGTAATTCCGTTGACGCGTGTGACGTTTATGTGTGACGTGTGAGGGTTGATCCCGAGAAAAGCTTTGGCGTTCGGATTCACATCCCCTGTTTCTGAGACGTCGACCGTTCCGCGCGCGCCGTTGCCGACCTCCAGAAGGCCCATGTTCGTACCTGCGTCGATCATTCCCGGGTACACGCTGAGCCCGTTTCCGTCTATCTTCTCCGCTCCGCTCGGGACTGATACGTTCGATCCGACGGCGGCGATCTTGCCATTGCGGATCAGGATCGTGCCGTTCGCGATTTCCGCTCCAGACACCGTGACTATCTTTGCGCCGGTGATCGCAAATGTACCCGTGCGCCCGGTCAAATTCTGATCAGCCGGCCCGTTCTGCGCCGCTACAAACGACGAGAGTGCGAGTACCAAAAGCCCAATCAAGATGATTCGTGTGTTCTTCATTTGAAATCTGAGATCTGGGATCAAATCCTTTTTCGCTTCGCTCATTGCAGGCGGGACGCCTGCGTTCCGTAATGACTCCTGTCTCCTGACTCCTGTCTCCTTTCTCATCGGTTCCCTCCTTCGGTCGGATCAGGATCCGCATCGGGCGTCTTTTCCTCATCTTCGTCTTCCTTCTTAGCAGCATCTTTCTTGCCGCGCTTGCTCGGAGGAAGGTTTGCATCCAGCTTTTCGAGGCTTTCCCTTTCAGCCTTTAGCTCGCTTCTTTTCGCGATGTCCTGTTTTCGGTCGAAGAAGACCTCGCCGTCTACCATCGTCGTTTCGACGTGCGAATAAGGACTGAACGGATGGCCGCTCCAAATGACGACATCGGCGTCTTTGCCGACCTCGATCGACCCGGTTCGCTTGTCAATACCGAGCTGTTTGGCCGGGTTCAGCGTGATCATTTTCAAAGCCTCTTCCTCGGGTACACCGCCGTACTTCATCGTCTTGGCCGCATCGAGATTCAGCCTTCGGATTCGTTCGCCCGAATCGGAGTTCAGTGAAACGACCACACCGTTCTTCCAAAGGATATAGGCGTTGTACGGGATCGTGTCGTAAGCTTCGAGCTTGTAACCCCAATAATCGACAAAGATCGACACGCCCGTTCCGCGCTGGGCGATCTCGGGAGCGATCTTGTAAGCCTCAAGCCCGTGCTGCAGCGTCGCGACCTTGAATCCGAACTCGTCCGCGATCAGCATCAGGTTCAGGTGTTCGTCCGACCTGTAACCGTGTGCGTGTACAAGCCTTTTTCCTTCGAGCACCTCTACGAGCGGCTCCAGCTCAAGATCTCTTCGCGGCTCGATCTTCGTTTTCCCCGCGCGGAAGTCTTCCCACTTCTGCTTGTAATCCTTCGCACGTATGAACGCGTCCCGGATCACCTCCATCGTCCCCATTCGCGTTGCCGGATACCTTCTTGATTGTCCCGGCTGGACGTTCGAGTTGGCGCGTTTAACGTTTTCTCCGAGGGCGAACTTGATTCCGGGAAGCGCGCCTGGAAACAGGAACTCCTCCATGGGACGGCCGTATTTGAACTTGACGACGGTGTTCTGTCCGCCGATCGGATTCGCCGACCCGTGGAGCAGATTTGCGGATGTGACACCGCCCGCAAGAGCTCTGTAGATCGTGACGTCCGTCGTGTCGAGCACGTCGCGGATCCTCGCCATCGACGTGACCGCGTACGAGAACTCGTTGATCGCATCGAGCATCGCGTGCGAGTGGCAGTCGATGATGCCGGGGGACACGAACTTTCCAGTCGCGTCGAAGACTTTGGCGTCCGCCGCACGAATATTCTTTCCAATCTTCGAGATCTTTCCGTCCTTGATAAGGATATCGGTATTCTCAAGCTTTCCTTTAGCCGCCGTCAGCACTGTAGCGTTTTTGATCAACACGTCGGTCCCGTTCTGGGCGAAGACGCCCGTAACCAACAGCGCGGCCAGTGCCAGGCCGACAGAGGCAAATCTCAATCTACGAGTAATTTCTTTTCTCATTTCGGTTCAATTGGTCCTGAATCTAATTAACCCTTACGGAGTGCGCGTACCGCTGAAGACCGCGGGCCCTTGCGGCGTATCGACCGTACCTTCGACCTGATTGCCAGTGACTCGTCCGTCAAACGAGACATCGAGCTCGGTACCACCTGCCGAAACTGTCACCAGGAAAGTGAAGCCCTGCGGTGTGGCCTTGCCGTCTCGGATAGGTGTTGACGGAAAAACGTCTGATGAAAGCGTGCCTTCGATGATCCCGCCCTGTTGGGTAAGTACAAGCGTGGCCCCGATCGTCTGGCCCGGAGGTTCGATCGTGAGGTTCCAGGTCCCCGCAACATTTGCCGGAGTTCCGATCGCCGCAGCCCCGCCAGGTCCGGAAGCAGGCCGTTCGGGCTTCTTGGGCATCTCGAACTCTTTGCCGTCAACAAAAACGTGGCTGACCGTGGATTTTTCGTCAAGAAGATCTCCCTTGACCACTACAAGATTCGCTATCTTTCCCTCTTCGACCGAACCAGTCTGCTTTTCGACGCCGAATATCTCCGCAGCTGAAAGCGTCATTGCACGGATCGCGTCCGATTCGGACAAGCCGTTCTCGACTGCTTGCCGGGCGTTTGCGAAATACTCCTTCATGTTCTTCAGCTCACCCGTGTGGAAAGCGAACTTCACGCCCGCCGCCTTGAGCTTCGAGGGATTCTTCGGGACATTTGCGCGAAGACGTAAAGTGTCGAGCGGCTCCGGCTCGGCTTCCTTGTGTTCCGTGAGCGTGCGTTTCGGAAAATCGAGCGACAAAAGCACAGGGACATCCTGATCTTTAAGACGTCCGGCGACCTTCCACGCTTCCTGTCCGCCGGAGATGTACGCCTTCAACCCGAACTCCTTTGCAAGGTCGAGAGCCCGTACTATCTCACGCTCTGAATTCACGTTGAATACGATCGCCTGTTCGCCATTGATGATCGGGATGAGTGCTTCAAGTGAGACGTTTTCGTCGGGCCGCTTCATACCTCTCGGATCTTCCTCGTACATCCTGAGGATCTTCTCGTGGCGTTTTGCATCGAGGAACATCTGGCGAAGCGCCGCAAACGTTCCCATCAAAGATGTCGGAAACTCACCGCCTCTGAGCGTCCTGAAAGACACGTGCTGTGCCCACGGCGAACGAAGGATCATCGACGCGGCTGAATCTCCGGCGAGGTTAATCACTGCCGACTGGCCGTTAAAAATGCCATTGTCCTCGATCGTTAGGACGGTCGTGAAGCCGGCGTTCCTCTGGTTCGAGAACTGGGCTTCGCCAGCCTTGAGTTTTGAGGCCACCATTTCTTCAGGACGCAGACCTTCCGGATACTTCGAAAGCGAGGCGTCGTCATTGTTCTGTGACGATGCCCCTCCCTGCTGCCTTGGTGGCGTCGGAGGAATCCCGAGAGAAGAGTTTGCGTCGATCAATCCGGGATAGACCGTCATTCCTTCTCCGTCAAGGACCTTCGCATCTGCCGGAACCCTTACGCTTGATCCGACCGACTCGATCAGACCATTGCGGATCACGACAGTGCCCTTTTCAATAACCGAGCCTGACACCGTTACGATCTTTGCATTGGTGATCGCGTACGAACCCACCTGAGCCGAAGCTGCGATGGAGAAAGTCAGGACACACATCAAGGCGAGCAATGCTCGCGAGATTTCTCTGTTCATAACTTTTTCGCGGATAGAAACTGAGGTTTTGATTTCTACGAAGTATAGAGCAAATTGTTTCTTCTTGAAAAGCCCAAAGATAAAGCACCTTCGTACCTTGCCAATCGCGGCGGACTGTTTACCATATCTTTATGAACGGGACGGTCCTCTTTGATGGTGTGTGTAACTTCTGCAACTCATCGGTGAGCTTCATTATCAACCGAGACAAAGCAGGGTATTTCAAGTTCGCGCCTTTGCAGTCGGAGTTTGCATCTGGTCTGCTTGAAGAAAAGGAGATCGATCGTTCTAAGACGGATTCGGTCGTTTTAGTCGAGGATGGCGAGGTTTTCGTTTTCTCGACCGCCGCCCTGCGGATCGCGAAACGTCTTGACGGGCTTTGGCCGGCGCTGTATGTGTTCATCATCGTCCCGCGCCCTATCAGGGATTTCTTTTACAAGCTGTTTGCAAAGTATCGGTACAGGCTGTTCGGCAAGAAGGACCAGTGCATGATTCCTACGCCGGAAGTTCGAAGCCGCTTTGTCGATGGAGTGAGCGGTGAGCTGTAAGCAGTTAGTGGTGGGAAGGTCGGACCGCACGCGTCCCGTGTGCATTGAGCGAAGCAAAGGTGAGAATTGAGAATTGAAAATTGAGGGATCGAAACGGGGCGTCATACCAAAATCAACTTCTTCGCTCAGTCTTCAGTACTCAGCCCTCAGTACTTCGATTGCAGCGCAAGAGCTGCTCTAAACGGCGCACAATTCACGATTCACCATTTGCGATTTACGATTCACAGTTCAAATTCACATTTCACCATTTACGATTAACGATTCACTAAGAATATGAAAGCCATCTGGAACGGAAAAACTATCGCGGAAAGCAACGACACGGTCGTCGTTGAGAACAATCATTACTTTCCGGCCGATTCGATCGTCAAAGATCATTTCAAGCCAAGCGAGACGACCTCGTTTTGCGGTTGGAAAGGTACGGCCAGCTACTATTCGATCGAGGTCGACGGGGAAACCAACCCGGACGCCGCTTGGTACTACCCCGACCCTAAGCCCGACGCGGAGAACATACGCAACCGCGTAGCGTTTTGGAAGGGAGTTGAGGTGAGAGAGTAATGGGTGATGAGTAATGAGTGATGCGTCGGAGGGCACGCGTCTCGCGTGCATTGAGCTAAGCGAAGGTGAGAATTGAAAATTGAGAATTGAGGAATGGAAACGGCGCGTCAGATCAAAGTCAACTTCATCGCTCAGTTCTCAGTCATTCGATTGCAGCGCAAGCGCTGCTCTAAACAGGCTACTTTTTTTTCCCGATGAGCCGTGCTTCGCACGCCTTTCGCAGCGCAAGCGCTGCTCTAAACTGCTTTCTGCTCACTGCTTACTGCTCACTGCTTGCTGCTCACTGCTCACTGCTCACTGCTCACTGATACATGATCCGTGACACATGAAACCTGAATCCTGATGTTCTCCATCGAAACCCTCCAATTCGAGAAGCTACTTGACCTCGTCTCTGGCAATGCGCAGACGCCGATGGGGCGGAAGCGTGTCCTGAGCCTCGAACCGAGAAGCAATCGCCTGGACCTTGACCGAGATCTCAACCTCCTGCAGGAAGCGATCTCGCTTAGGAATGAGGACGTTCGTTGGAGATTTTCGGGAATCAAGGATCCAGCGGAGCCTATGAAGCGGCTTCGTATCAAAGACACATTACTTGAGCCGCTGGAGCTTCGGGATCTCGCTTCGATAATGCGCCAGGCAGTCGAGGTACGCTCTCTGATCGGCGAACATCAGGCAGACGCTCCTGAGCTGTGGTCCATAGTTCTTCAGATCAATCCCGAGCTATCTTCCGTCGCGTCGGACATCACCCGAAAGATACTTCCGGACGGCCAGCTTGATGACTCAGCATCTTCCGAGCTTCAGCGCATTCGCCGCGAGATCGCGTCCCAGCGCGCGAATCTGACGAGGACCCTCGAGGGAATAATGCGGAGCCGGGGCGACGCCGTGCAGGACGACATTGTCACAGTCCGCAACGACCGGTTCGTTATCCCGGTCAAATCAGACTTCAAGGGCAAGGTCAGCGGCGTCGCGCACGGAGCATCGTCATCCGGCGCAACGGTCTTCATCGAGCCTCTTGAAGCGATCGAGGCGAACAACGAACTGCAAACTCTCCGGGCGAAAGAGGAACAGGAGATCCTCAGGATACTGTTCGAGATAGCCGATGGCTTGAGAGAAAGGTATACGCTGATAGAGCTCGCAATCGAGGCAGTGACGGAACTCGACGTTTTGAATGCCAAGTCCGAGTTCGCGAAAGGCTTCTCGGCAGTCGTACCGAAGATCAGCGACGACGGCGTTCTCAATCTTGAAGAGGCAAGACATCCGCTTCTCGAAGACGGGCTGCGCAGATCAAACGGCGAGATCGTCCCTGTTTCTTTGCGCCTGTCTTCGGAACATCCGGTGATGATCATCTCCGGTGCCAATGCCGGCGGAAAGACTGTCGTGCTTAAGACCGCGGGACTCCTTTCAATGATGGGTGTTTCAGGACTGCCGGTTCCAGCCGAGAGTGCTTCGGTTCCGTTCTATGCTTCTATCGCCGCGGACATCGGCGACAGGCAGTCGATCGCGGCGAATCTTTCAACATTCTCTTCCCATATCTCGAACATCGCCGAAATGATCGACGATGCCGAGATGCCCGCGCTTGTGCTTCTGGATGAGGTAGGTACCGGAACAGATCCCGAAGAGGGTTCCGCACTTGGCGTAGCGATAGTCGATCATTTTCGGAACAAAGGATCGCACGTGATCGCTTCGACTCACTACAAGGGGCTGAAGATCTATGCGGCAAACGACGAGGCCGTGATAAACGCATCGGTTGAGTTCAATGAGAAGACCCTCGAACCGACTTACAGGCTTTTGACAGGAATCGCGGGCGCATCGTCAGGACTGGAGATGGCGAATCGTTTTGGCATCGGCGACGAGATCGTCGCGAAAGCGAGAGAAAATCTTAAAGACGCATCCCGCGAGGCCGAAAGCTATCTTCACAAGCTCCAGGCAGAGACAAAACAGGCTGAGGATCTGAGAGTCGCGCTGGAAGAAGAACGCGAGGCGGTCGCCGAGAGATATGCCGGCCTGGATGTCGAATTTCACCAGAAAGAAAGGCTTCGCCGTGCCGAGTTTGAGAAGAAGGTGCTCGAACTCGTCCGCGACTTCGAAAAGAACTCGAAAGAAATCCTCAAATCGATCGAGGACAGAAAGGAACGCAAGAAGGCTGAAAAAGAACTGGCCGCAAAGAAGTCGGCGCTGAAGAAGAAGGCCGCCGCGGCGACCGGCAGGACGGAAGAATCGCCGAAGCCCTCGGCGGAAGTTAAGGAGGTCGAGAAACCGATCGAGGAAGGCTCGGAGGTCTTGTTAAAACGGTTTGGGACCGTCGGAAAGGTCGAGAAGATAGACGGCGAAGAAGCGGAGGTCATGGTCGGCTCGATGCGCATGCGGCAGGAACTCGCGGACCTCCAGCGGGTCGCGTCTTGTTCGCCGAAGAAAGCGAAACGTGATGCCGGCGCCGGAAAAGCCGTAGACGAAGCGGCTTCCAAAGACATCGCTCGCGAGCTGAACCTTATCGGCAAGACGACGCTGGACGCGGAAGTCGATGTGGACCGGTTCCTCGATGAATCGTATATGGGACGGCTCGATTCGGTTCGGATAATCCACGGCTTCGGCACGGGAGCCCTGAAGAACGCGGTGCATCAGATCCTGAAAGGCCACCCGCATGTGGAGAGCTTCGGCTTCGCACCTCAGAACGAAGGCGGCAACGGCGCCACGATCGTTGTACTTAAGAAATAGTCAATCTTTGCGTCTCCGCGTCTCTGCGGTGAAAAACCAACCGCGGAGGCGCAAAGGCGCAATGAAGAATTGGGCAGCTGTGGGGTGATCGCATTGGCATTGAGTATTAGCCACGGATTTCACGGATTTCACGGATTGGCATTGATCAATTGTCATTGATCGATGGTCAATGGAAGAACGGTCGCTACCGCTCCGGGTACCGATTCACGATTCACGATTTACGATTCACTCTGCCGCGATTTACAATTCACTCTCACGAATGCGCATCCCCGATTACTTCATAGACGACCTGAAAACCAGGGCGGACATCGTCGGCATCATCAGCCAGCACGTCCAGCTCAAGAAGAAAGGTACGTCGTGGATGGCCTGCTGCCCCTTTCATCAGGAGAAAACCCCCTCGTTTTCTGTAAATCCCGGCAAGGGTTTTTATCACTGCTTCGGCTGCGAGAAGTCCGGCACCGTCTATAACTTCCTGATGGAGATCGAAGGACTGACATTCCCAGAAGCCGTCCGGAAGGTCGCCGAAGTGTCAGGCGTTCCGCTTCCGGAAATGGTCGACGACGGGAACTACAAACAGCAAAAAGCAAAGAAAGACGCTCAGAAGAAGCTCGCCCAGAAGGTCATTGAGCTAAACAAGATCGCGCTCGAGCTTTGGGAAGACAATCTCCAGGCCGACAATCCGCAATCAAAGGCCGCGCGCGAATACCTTGATTCGAGAGAGATCGATGAAGAGACGATCAAAACGTTCCGCATCGGATTCGCCGAAGACAGCTGGGATCGCCTGCTTAACCTGCTGAAAGAAAAGGGTTTCGAGGAAAAGCTGATCCGGGAAAGCGGCCTCATCACGATAAACGAAGAGAAAAAAAGTATCTATGACCGTTTCCGCGGACGCATCATCTTTCCTGTCCTCGACCTGAACGGCGATCCGATCGCGTTCGGAGCCCGAACCTTGGGAAAAGGCGAGCCAAAATACCTCAACTCACCTGAGACTCCGGCTTACATAAAAGGCGAACATCTCTACGGCCTTTTTCAGAACAAAGACGAGATCAGAAGACTGAAATACTCGATTCTCGTCGAAGGCTACCTGGATCTCATCGCCCTCTATCAATTTGGGGTAAAGAACTGCGTCGCAAGCCTCGGAACGGCCTTTACAGAGAACCAGGCAAAACTTCTGGGCAGGTTTGCACGTAAGGTTGCCGTTAATTATGATGGAGATAGTGCGGGAATAAAGGCGGCAAGACGGGCGATTGAGACGCTTTTGGCTGCGGATTTTGAAATAAAGGTTTTAATTCTCCCCGGCGGGAACGACCCGGATGATTTTATCCGCTCCGAGGGCTTTGAAGCATATAAAGATCAGCATAAGAATCACGCCTTACCCTACCTACAATTTGTTTTAGAGAACAGCGTGCGGGAACGTAACCTCGCTTCGGCAAAGCAAAAAGCTGAAGCGATAGAGGATGTTATGCCCGTGCTTATCGCTGTTCGGAACCCGATCCAGCGGCGGGAGTCGTTCGATCAGGCAATGAACTTCCTGCGCGTCGACGACACGCTGCTGAAGAATGATCTTTGGAAAACGGTAAAGTCCGGACGCGGATACGAAGCGGACACGGTACGCAGGCAGGTTGTCAGATCGGTCCAGGCAAAGGTCACGATAGCCGAGCAGAGGCTGCTTGAGCTCGTGGTTCACGATGAGGAACTTCGCAAGCAGGTTCTGCCTCAGCTTGAATCGACGGATTATGAGGAGCTTGCGACTGGTCCTATCTTTGAGGCACTGATCGCTCTGGACAAGGACGAACGCGAGGTCTCGATCGAAAGCCTGCAGGAATTTGCGGGCGATCACGCGGTTTCGTCGGATCTTGTCCCCCTGATCTGGATGGCGGAACCCGCGAGGGCGGAAGGTGAATGGATCGAGGAGGTCCTGGCCGAATCCGAGAACTGCATAGCCTCCCTCCGCACGATGGCGATCGAGTCAAGGATACTTGAGATAAGCCACGAACTTGCGATGGCGGAGCAGAAGAACCGGCAAGAAGATGTTAACAGGCTGGTTTCAGAACAGATCGATCTCGCGCGTTTAAAGAGAAAGCTGCAGGACCAGCTTGCCGAAAGTGGCTGATGAAACCAAATACCGCTTTCCGCCGTGAAAGAATTTAGGAAACAACGATTTCGGGGTAAATGTAATCGAACCCGATTTCTAAAAATATGGCTGAAGAACTTAGCGAAAAAGAAGAGCTGATCAAACGGCTCCTGAAGATCGGTAAAAAGAAGGAGTTCCTCACTTTTGATGAACTCAATCGGGAAATTCCCGATGACATGATGTCGCCCGACGACATCGAGGAGGTGCTCCAGCGCCTCGAGGCGGCGAATATCTCAGTTGCCGATGCCGACGCTCATCTTCTTGCCCAGGCGGCCCACGTCGCAATGGACAGCAAGGATGACGACGACGACAACGAGGGACTGGACCTTTCCGCCGGAAAACTGGACAAGACCAACGATCCGGTAAGGCTATACCTGCGCGAGATGGGGATCGTTCCCCTTCTTACGCGCGAGGGCGAAGTGGCGATCGCACAAAGGATCGAACGCGGCCAGATGAAGGCCCAGAAGGCGATCAGCCGTTCACCTATCGCAGTCGAAGAACTAATCGCGATCGGGGCCGAGCTGCGCGAAGGCGACGCTGCGATCCGCGAGATCGTGAACTTTGCTGAACAGGCAGAGCTGACTGGAGAAGAAGACAAGGTTGAAGAGTACCTTCGCTGGACGCTCGAAGGGATCGATCACATAGAGAAGAACTACAACGAAGCTCTCAAGATCCTTAAGAAGTATCTGACCGAGAAGAAACGTACTTCCAAGCTCAAATCCAAAACGAGCAAGAAGCTCGTGATGCTGAAACACCAGCTCGCAAGGCATCGCGTCGAGATCGCTCAGGAGATAAAGCGTCTCGAGCTTACCGAGTATGCCCAGCAGAGGCTTGTCGGTGCGATCAGCAAGGTCGACAGCTCGATCAAGAGTTCTGAACGGAAGATCCGCCGGGCTGAAGACGAGATCGAGAAAAAGGGCACCAAGCCCGCTCGCAAGAAGGATCTGAAGGCAAAGATCAAGGAAGAAAAGAAACTGCTTTCGGGGATCGAGGACAAGTACCACCTTCCTCCGCACAGGATCAAGCGATCGCTCCAGAAGGTGATCACCGGCGAACACAACGCGGGAATCGCGAAACGCGAGCTTGTGGAAGCCAACCTCAGGCTTGTTGTTTCGATCGCGAAGAAATACACGAACCGAGGGCTTCAGTTTCTGGACCTGATACAGGAAGGAAACATCGGCCTGATGAAGGCAGTGGACAAGTTCGAGTGGCGCCGCGGCTACAAGTTCTCGACCTATGCGACGTGGTGGATCAGGCAGGCGATCACGCGTGCGATCGCCGACCAGGCAAGAACGATCCGAATCCCGGTCCATATGATCGAAACGATCAACAAGCTCATCCGTACTTCGAGAGCTCTTGTTCAGGAGTACGGCCGCGAGCCTACTTCGGAAGAGATCGCAAAGAAAATGGATATCCCTGTGTCGAAGGTCCGAAAGGTCCTTAAGATCGCGCAGGAGCCGATCTCGCTCGAAACTCCGATCGGTGAGGAAGAGGATTCACATCTCGGCGATTTCATCGAGGACAAGTCCATTCTGAACCCTGCAGAATCGGTCACCTTCTCGAATCTCAGGGAGATCACCGACGAGGTCCTCGCGACGCTTACGCCTCGCGAGGAAAAGGTCATCAAGATGCGATTCGGCCTTGGAAACACAGGCTCGGAGCACACGCTTGAAGAAGTGGGACAGCACTTTACTGTAACCCGCGAGAGGATCAGGCAGATCGAGGCGAAGGCGCTTCGCAAACTCCGGCACCCCTCGCGATCGAGAAGGCTTAAGGCTTTCCTCGAAGGCAAGCAGTAGCGCTAGGCAAGTGAAAATGGTCAGGCCCGGGTCCTTTCGGATCCGGGCCTTTTTGCTTCTAGACCGTCTCTACGGTTGAGTTGCAGTCAATTGTTACGTTTCCGTTCTGGTCAGCCGTGACGACGGTCTGTCGTCCGTTGGCGTCAGTAATGATCGCTGTCCTTCCTGCCCCAATGAATTCGACGCACACTCTGGCGGGGCCATTGCATGCGGCGATCAACAGTGAAGTGAGGAAGACAGACAGTATCTGTCTTTTCATCGTTGATCTCTCCGTTGTCTATTGTATTTCCTGTTTTAGCCCAAGTACGAGGTCCTTCAGAGCGCCTTCATCGAGCAGTACGTCCGCAGGCGTGCTGAAGATGTAGCCATTTGCGCCGTACGGCCTGTGTCCTATGTGAGAAGGATAGGAAGAGCCTGACGCATCTGAAGCGGCTGATTCGATCGCAGCCATTTTTGCAGAAACATCTCCGCGGTTGCCCGCAAGCTGATCATCGGTTGCAACCGCATAGCTCACAAGCAGCGCCTGCATGGGAGTCATCTCGCATTTGGTGCCGCCGAACATTTCCGGGTCCGCGTCGAGAAGCGCATCGCAGACCGATTCGATCTCAAGCGCTATCGCATTTCTGATCATGCTTGCCACGATCCTGCTTTCGGCATTTTCTCCGCGGATCGAGTCGATATGCGAAGAAAGCTCAGCTCTTGTCATATTGCCCGTGCCGTCCGCCCGAAGCGAGACAAACTCGCGGCCGCGTGCAAAGCTCTCCGGGAGATCGGGATGATCGAATCCACCGATCGTATCGATAGCTGACTGCTTCTGCTCCTCGGATAGGTTTCTTAGCTTATTGACGGCAATCTTCGCGAGCAGTTCTGCGAGGCGGTCTTTCGAGATCCTTTTCCCGGTCTCTTTCGATCTTTTCTCGGCGTCTATCAGCCGATCGGCAGTCCAGTCGCTGAGAAGGACACCCGCCCTGTATGAAAGGAAACCGGTCAGTCTCTCTGAGGCGGACTCGACCGCCGCCAAAGAGCCGTCGGCAGGAAATGAGATCTCGTTCAGCGCGTTTCGGACTTGCTGTTTGAAGTCCGCAGTTCTTGCTGCTTCCGTTTCATGTCCGGTGTAAGAAACGACCGCAACTGCTGCAAGAAGTGAGGATAACAAGGTCAGGGCAAGGAAAAGCCCCTTACTTTTCTTGAACATTCGGTTTTTCTCCTAAGGTGAGATTTCTCTAGACGTGGGAGTCAAGAGGTTTTTTAACCGTATGGCAATTGGAGGAATCGTGTCAAGACTGGAAACATCAGTTGTCCCCGGATTTAGCCGGGAGTTCAGTTAAGATTCGGGACAAATCCGCCGGCTTAAGCCGGGCGCAACTTATGTGTAGCTCATTGCGATCGCTGGCCTACCTCTGAAGGCCCGAATTTGTTATTCTTTTTGTTTGTCATTATGAGCGTTAGCCTTACAGAAAAGCTGAAGGAGAGGCTTGCCAGCGAAGAGGGGTTCTTGACCCAGCGCCACGGCGCAGCTCTCCGTATAGCGTTGTGCTATCCGAACACTTACGAGATCGGAATGGCCAACCTCGGCCTGCACACGATGTACGAGCTCTTCAACCGGATACCTGAAGTCGTATGCGAGAGAGTCTTTCTGCCTTCGCCGAAAGAGATTCTGGAGCACGAACGCACTTCGACCCCGCTGCTGTCGCTCGAAACCCAGTCCACTGTAAGGGACTTTGACGTCGTCGCGTTCTCGATTTCGTTTGAGACCGATTACCTAAACATGGCGACGATGCTCAGGCTTGCCGGAATCCCTCTGCGGTCAGAAGATCGCAATCATTTTCATCCTCTTGTAATAATGGGAGGCGCCTCATCGTTCCTGAACCCGGAACCGATCGCTGACTTTACCGATGTGATCGCAGTAGGGGAGGGAGAAATACTCGGCTACCAGCTCGTCGATGCGATCTTCGAGCACGAAACGAAGGAAGAGATACTGCTCAGCCTCGCGAGGATCGGGCGTGGATTCTACGTTCCTTCGCTTTACGCTGTTACTCACAATGACGACGGGACGGTCCTGGATTACAAACCAATCGAGGAAGGCGTCCCCAAACGAGTCGGCCGGGCGCTTGCAGCTGTAAATCCGAAAGAAGGAACCCTCCGCCGGGCGTTGAAACGTGGTGAGAAAGACCTGGCCGAATTCTTGATCGATCAGGATGTCTTTTGCCCATCGACTTCGGTCTGGGCTCCCGAAGCCGAAATGGGAGACCGACTTCTGGTAGAGATCTCGCGTGGCTGTTCTCAGGGCTGCAGGTTCTGCTGGGCAGGCTATAACTACTATCCGCCGCGCGTCGTTCCGGCGAAGGACATTCTTGCAAAGGCGCGAGAGTGGAGGTCGAAAACCGACAAGATCGGCCTGGTGTCGACAGCTGTATGCGACCACCCCGAGATTTCGACGATCCTTTCTGAACTGAGGGCGATGGATTATCGGATCTCCGTTTCTTCCTTGAGGCTCGACCAGATCTCGGAAGAGCTTCTCGACGCACTGGTTGAATCGAATGACCAGCAGATCGCGGTCGCTCCCGAGACGGGTTCGGACCGGCTACGGCGCGTGATCAACAAGAATCTGACGAATGACGAGATCGTCGATATCTGCGGCGCCGTTTTCGACCGGGGAATGCTGACGATCAAGCTCTATCTGATGGTCGGCCTTCCGACCGAGACCCAGGAGGACCTTGAAGAGATGCTGGTCCTCGTCGAGCGTATAAAGGACCGCATGCTTGAGGCTGGAAAGGAGTTCGGCCGGGCGGGGAAGATCATTCCATCACTCAACGGTTTTGTTCCGAAGCCGAATACGCCACTTCAGTGGGACCCTATCTGCGATGAAAGGGAGCTTAAGAAGCGCATCAAGTGGTCCTGCAAGAATTTGTCTCGAATCCCGAACGTCGATGTAAGGTTCATGTCTGCGAGGATCGCGCACGAACAGGCGCTCTTTTCATCCGGTGACCGAAGTATTTCCAGGGTGATCGAAGCGGCTGCAAATGGCGGCGGTAATATTAAACAGGCCCTGCGAGTGACGGGAGTCGATCCCGCATTCCATACCAGCCGGCAGCGCTCCTACGAGGAGTACCTTCCCTGGTCGATCGTCGACTCCGGCCTTTCCTTCGAATTCCTTAGGAAAGAACATGAAAAGGCGCACGAAAGCCTTTCAAGTCTGCCCTGTCCGGCGGTTGAGAAATGTACTGTTTGCGGCGTCTGTCCGACGACATGGCTCGCGGATGCCCCGGAAAGTCTTGTTCAGATCCAGCCCGCTCGCGTCCGCGCCGCTTTCCAACCGGCTTCCTGAAAAAGAGAAACCGGCGGCGGGAAAGCTGAATGGCTTTCTCGCACACCGGCAAAAAAGTTTCTTTACTAATTACCGTTCGGTGAGGAATCCGTTGGGTGCGGCGGTGTAATCGAAGACGTAGTCGTATGTATAGATCCCGAACGGGAGCACGGGAACCTTCTGAACATAATGTACCCGTGCGGTAACGGCTTCGTTCTGCTCCAGAACATCAAGCTGAAAATCGACAGGCACGTTGTGGGTCTCTGCGGAGGCGATGATCTTTCGTTTTACGATCTCCGTCGTTGTACCGTGACTTGCCGGAAGAGCGATGGCCTGCACAACAGCCGTGCTCATCTCCTGCTTGAACGATTCGGCGTTATAGGCGACCGGAATGTACTGCCAACCGGCGTTCGCGAGAAGGACCACGATTACGCCGACCACCAGGAGCTTCACTCCCGCGCTTCCGCGTTCGGAACGCCGTGGGAATGTTTCGGCTTTCTGATTCATTTTAGAAGACTCCTTTCGATAACCCGTCAGCTGGAATGCGGCCGGGAGATCGCGTGTTCGATAGACTCCTTGATCACGTTTGGAGGTATTCCTGATCCGGAGAGGATCTTTGGTTTGCCGATGTCCTCCAGAAGCACCCATTGGACTGAGTTGCTGCCGGCTTTCTTGTCATGTTCGATCGACTTCAGGACATCCTGAATGGATATGCCATCCGCAGGCGGCAAAACGCCGACGCTGCGAACAACATCGTTTAACAAGTCTATACTATCGGAAGGGCAGATTTCAAGCCTTTTCGAGATCTCCGCAGCAGCCAAAATACCGTATCCAACCGCTTCTCCGTGCTTGAAATACCTGAAGTTCGTCGCGCGTTCCAATGCATGTCCGGTGGTATGTCCAAAATTCAGTATCTTCCTGGAGCGGGAATCTGATCTTTCGGACGACTCCCTGGCATCTTCGGAAACCACTCCCGCTTTGAAAATTACCTGCTTCTCAACGAGGCCGATCAATTGATCAAATGCCGCCTCGCCACGAATGCCATCGAACAAGTTCCCTGAACTTCGGCCGGTAAGAAAACTGTGGAGCGATTCCAGATCATTTCTACACGAAAGCGACGCCTGCTTCACAGCTTCGTAAAGTCCAGCCTCGATCTCTCGTCGTTCCAGGGTAGCGAGGGTGCTCACATCTACCAACACCGTAGAAGGATGGTGGAAAGTCCCGACAATGTTCTTTCCGAATCGTGTGTTAACACCGGTTTTCCCGCCCACCGAAGAATCGATCATCGCCAAAAGCGTTGTCGGAATCTGAACGCACCTGAGCCCGCGCAAATACACAGAGGCCGCAAAACCCGCTACATCGCCTACGACCCCGCCGCCAAGCGCGACGATCAGATCGTGCCTCTTCAGCCCTGAACCTGATAGGAAAGAGATGATCTGTTCGGCGGTCTCGAGATTCTTGAACTCCTCCCCGTCGGGAACGAGATATTTCACAGAAGCAATGCCGGCACCGGAGAGCGATCCCGCAAGACGCTCGCCGTACAGGCCGAACACCTTCTCATTCGAAACGATCGCCGCCCTTGATCCTTCCGTGACAAGCTCCGACAATCGCTCCCCGGCCGCGTCAAGCAAACCTGCGCCGATCGCTATCTCATATTCAACTTCTTCTCCCGCAATGGAGATGCCGACCTTCTTTTCCGACATAACAAAACACAAGGAGCCGGGGGGCAATGAAAGCTCCGGCCGGCTCACAGATTAGAATATTAAAGCAGGTGAAGCGACGTGGGAGCGTACCGCACCTGCCATTTTGCGACAACTGTCCTCACCCCAGCTGCCGCGAAAGGCGCAAGGTGTGCGCCTTAAGCGCTTGAATATACTCTTGTTTGGCGCGTTCCGCAAGAATTGATCGAGACAAGATAAGCTTAATGGACACTTTTCTAGCCCAGACGGTCAGAGACGATGGAGAGAACGACTTCAGGAAACCTTTCTTCGATGGCTTCCCTCATCGCGGCTTTAGCGCCTGTTAGTTCACTTCCCAAAAAAGCCCGGTCGCGGGCTTCCGCTGAAGGCCATTGCGCATAGGCATACCAAACGCCGTCGCTTCCTCGGTGCAGCCTGGAACCGACCGAACCGGCATTCTTAAGGTAGTGATCCGTGATCTGAGTCCACGCGTCGACAAATTTCTTTTCCGATCCTTCCCGGATGCGCCATCGATAGAGTACGGTGAATGCGTCTTGGCTCATTATCCGTCGTCCGATCCGATCTCAGCCGCGATATGATCTGCGAGGCGATTGGCGAGTTCTTCGATCTCGGACTGTTCCCTGCCCTCGATCATCACGCGTGCCAGGTTCTCGGTCCCGCTGTATCTGAGAAGTAGCCTTCCGGATCCCTCCAGCTCGCGCTCCGTTTCGTCGACAAGGTCGTTGAGACCCTGGATTTCTTCGAACGGCACTTTCTCGCTCACCTTTACGTTCACGAGGATCTGCGGAAAGGACACGAATCCGGACCTTAGTTCCGAAAGGGATCTGCCAGTCTCCGTCATCGCCTCAAGTACGAACAGGGCTGTTTGAAGGCCGTCGCCGACGAGCGTCCGCGAAGGGAATATTATGTGTCCCGATTGCTCGCCCCCCAGCGAAGCGTCCGAAGCGACGATCTCATCAAGGACGTACTTGTCCCCGACAGCTGTCCTGACAAGCTCAACATCAACCTCCTTCAAAGCAAGTTCCAGTCCCACGTTGCTCATCACGGTCGCTATGACCTTGTTGCCTTTCAGGACCTCCCGATCCTTCAGGAAGTTTGCCATGATCCAAAGCACTCCATCTCCGTCGAGAAGCTCGCCTTCCTCGTCGATAAATAGAGCGCGGTCCGCATCCCCGTCAAAGGCGACGCCTATATCGGCACCTGATTCAAGAACCGCAAGGCGCAGGTGGTCGACGTGAAGCGATCCGCAGTTGCGGTTGATGTTTCTGCCGTCGGGCTCGGCATTAATAGTGATTATCTCGCCTCCGAATTTCCTGAACAGAAGCGGCGCCAGCATCGATGCAGCCCCGTTTGCACAATCCGCGATAATCTTCAGACCCGATAGATCTAGCAGGCCGAAATCGAAACTGAAATGCTGCAAGTACTTCGACTGCAGGGCGCTCGCGCCCGAATCATCGACTTCCGACTCGCCCTCACGGATGCTGACCCTTTCATCGACCTTTTGCTCGATGAACTCTTCCGATTCTCTGTCCAGCTTTCTGCCATCCGGTAGAAAGATCTTTAGCCCGTTGTCTTCAAATGGATTGTGCGACGCGCTTATCACGATACCTGCGTTGAATCTTCCGTTGGATGTGAGAAATGCCACTCCAGGGGTCGTTATCACTCCGGCAGACACGGCGCTGCCTCCCGCTGCACGTATCCCCGAATGGATCGCACTCTCAATAGCGGCGCCTGACTCGCGAGTATCCCGGCCCGTAATGAACCTGGTTTCTTCACCTTCCGAACCTCGTAAACGCTCGGCCAGTGCAAAGCCGATTATCCTCAGCGTTTCTTCGTCTAAAGGAAACGATCCGGATCTCGACCGGATCCCGTCTGTCCCGAATAGCTTCGTCATCTGTTTGGGGTTAAGTTGGAATCGCCGTGCAGGCGGATGCCGCTGGAAGAGCAAGGTTCGACCTCAGATATGTCCTCGGCACAATAGTTATAGCGTATTGCAGAACTTGACCTCAAACGCAAAATAGCCATAATCAGAATTTGTGGGTTGCATAACTCGTTCCGATACCACCCAGCAACCCATTCGTTAGCTAGCGAATCAATTCCACAGTATTTTTCGAGCCCGGGCGTACCTGCCCTACTTCACTCTCTCCGGAATCAAGAAACCAATGAAATTCAGATTTGTTGTTCTGTTACTTTTCTGTGCACTTCTCCCGGCATATTCCGTAGCCCAAACGACCGACAAGAGCGATGGGGTCGAAAGACCCCGCGTGATAGTTACAGAAACCACGAGCACGCCCGACAAACCGGTCGAGTCGAAGAACGTCATCGTTGTCGATGGCGATGAGAAAGTCGAACCGGAAGACCACGTTAGGGACCCCAAGAAATCGAGTCCTTCTTCCGCTCGCTATCTGACTTTTGGAGAGATCACTTCGAGGATCGAAGAGGCCAAGAGGCGGATGAAGGTCAAACCCCTCCGAACTGCGATGGGTGACGGCACGGCGGTTGACGTTGTTCGGCTGGCGTTTATCGATTGGGAAACCGACAACCTCGATTACGTCGTTGTTACAAAAAAGGACTTTCTTTCAAAGGACACGCAGTCGGTGCACAAGACCGAGAACGGCAATACTGTCCGCGTGCAGACGATCCGCGGCAACGGGGTGAACACTCCTGTAATTATCTACAACATGATGAACGAGCCTTTGCAGCCGCTCATCGTTCAATACCCAAGGGAAAAGAACGGCAATTTTATCGAGATGGCCTATTACGTTTCTACCCATCCGGGAATCGTTACACCGGAAACCGTGAATGCAGGCAGGATTTATGTTCGAAACGTCCTGAACTCGGCTCGGGAGAAGTTGAAAGCAAGGGGATACAACATCCAGGCCCGCATCGTTGACATGGCGGAACGGCTGGCGCTGATCGAGCACGTAGACCACTGGCGATTCCGCAATGAACTGCACACCAATATCTACAATGACGTCTATGTTCTTTATGCTCTGAACGAAGGCCAGACATATCGCTACGCAGTTTCAAGTGCAGGTGCCGGGGGAATGGTGCAGATGATCCCCTGGACCTATCGAATGATCCGCTCGCGATACGCGAACGTAGGTCTGATGCCCGACTTTGTCGAGGGAATGCGTGATCACCTGAACGCTTCGCAAGCGATGCTGCTTTACATGCAGATGACGTGGGACGATCTTTCTTCCAGAAGTACGATTCAGGAAGCACTCCGTGACGGGATCGCAACCGAGGAACAGCTTATGGCGGCAGGTTACAATTCGAATCCCTCTCGACTTCCGGGATACATAAAGCGGGGCGGGGCCAACTGGACCAATCTGATCCCAAGAGAGACCCGGATCTACCTTGAGATCTATGAGTCGGTTGAACGGCACGTTCCGCAGACACCCAGATCTAGGTAGTTTTGGGATTGCAGGCTTGAATTGGAAGGCGGGAACTGATCAGTTCCCGCCTTTTGCTTTTGCGAACTCTTTCCGGATCTCGGCAAAGGTTCTGTTCACAAGGTTGGGGCCGTCAAAGACTGCGAGGTCCGTGATCTCCAGCTGGCTGAATTCGGGAACCGCAAACCCCTCGGCGTCAGCGAGGGCGGCAAATCTTACGGCAGCGACATTCAGCCCCCATTGGTCGCCAAGGTAGACATCGAACTCATAGCTTGTATCGTCAATCGTGAGAAGATACCTGTTCTTCCTTAGTTCCCTTCCGCGAAGTGGCCGGAGCGCATCGTACTCCGCCCGGTCAAGCGGGATCCGGTTAACCATCAACACACCATTCCCAAGTGCTTCCCTGCGTTCAAAAAACCACCTGCGTTCATCGCTCGCAGGACGCCGGACGCTCCTCAGTCTCAAGCTCGTCCCGGCGACATAGTTCTCAAAGATTTGTTGATGATCGTCAGAGGGCTTGAGCGGCTCCGGGAGTCCTTCGATCAGAAACCTTCTCTTTATAACTTTCTCGGGATTTACCATTGGATCGTGTACTTGTATTTACGGATAAGAAGCTTTCTAATTGAAATTTCGCAAACTGCTCAGGAGATTTTCAAGAATGTTAGCAAAGACCGCCTTTTTCTTCATCGTTCCCGCCTTGATTTTTCATTTCTCGGGCTGTGGTTCGGGTGACGACGCCGCCAACTCTGCAAACGGCTCGAATGCCGCGAACGCATCGCCCGCAGTCAACGAGGCGCCTACAGATCCACTTGGGGGAATTGAAAAGACCCCGACGCCCGCCGAAAAGATAGAGGCAGTGACCCTTAAGCCCGTGGTGGACGCTTTTTGCAGCGCTATGAAAAGAAGGGATGAGGCTGCGCTCAGGCGCGTGTATTCCAGGGCGACGATCCAGAGTTTCGAGCGGGATATGCAGAAGGAAGGCACAACTTCGCTGGTCGAATTTCTATCCGACGAGCCGGTCGGAAATCGGTGCGAGGTCGTGAACGAACGCATCCAGGGGAATGTAGGCGAAGCAATGGTAACGACTCAAACCTACCCTAACGGGATAATGATCAAATTTGTAAAGGAAGGCGCCGAATGGAAGCTTACAAATCAGAGTTCCGATTTTGACGCCGTGCAAGGAGGGTCGTAGGTCTGTCGGGTCTGTCGGGTCTGTCGGGTCTGTCGGGTCTGTCGGGTCTGTTGAGTCTTCGGGTCTATTGAGTCCATACAGTCGAAACGAAACGCGCTCGACGTTTGCGATGTCGGTTTTCGGAGTGCTCTCACTAGACTGAAAAGACTCAATAGACCCGACAGACTGGATCGACTCAATAGACCCGACAGACCCGACAGACTCAACAGACTGGATCGACTCAACAGACTCAATAGACTGAATCGACTCCCCAGTCCTCAGTACTCCATCAAGCGCTTTTCGTTTTATACGCCGGAAGCCCGACTCTTGCTTTCGGCTCTTTCTTTAGGCCAAGCGCCCAATCAGCCTGCATAAGGGTATGAATGTCGCGTGTACCCTCGTATATCACGGCCGCCTTGCAGTTACGAAGGTAGCGTTCGACGGGATAGTCATTGGTGTATCCGTTTGCGCCGTGGATCTCGATCGCCATCGATGCCGCCTTTTCACTCCTTACCGTGGCCTGCCACTTTGCAAGACTCGCAGCACGCGTCGAAGACCGGCCTTCATTCTTCAGCCAGCCCGCCTTGAGCCATAGAAGATGACACATCTCGTAGTCCGCTTCCATATCTGCGATCTTCTGCTTCACGAGCTGGAAGTTCCCGATCGTCCTGCCCTGCACCTCGCGAGTATTAGCATAAGCTACCGACGCATCCCTCGAAGCCCTGATGACGCCTGTCGCCCCGGACGCTACGGTGTACCGGCCGTTCTCGAGTGAGAACATCGCGATCTTAAAACCCTCGCCTTCTTTTCCGACCATGTTCTCCTGCGGGACCCGTACGTCCTGCAAGGTAAAGTAGCCTGTGTCGCCCGCGCGAATTCCCATTTTTCCGTGTAGCGTGCCCGAAGAAAAACCTTCCATCGAACGCTCGACAATAAAGCAGCTCATTCCGGAATGGTCCCTCTGCTTCATCTTTTCCTCATCGGTCCAGCAGAAGAACAGGAAATGATCGGCAGTGTTGCCGAGCGAGATCCACATCTTCTCGCCATTCAGGATCCAGTCGTTTCCTTCGCGCCGAGCAATCGATCGCATGCCTACAACATCCGAACCAGCATTCGGTTCCGTAAGCCCGAACGTTGCAAGCTTCTCGCCCTTTGCCTGAGGGACCAGGTATTTCTGCTTCTGTTCCTCACTTCCCCAGGTAAGCAAGGTCAACGAATTCAGACCAACGTGGACGCTCATTACGACACGAAGGAACGTGTCGCACGCCTCAAGTTCCTCGCAGACCAGCCCCAGCGAAACATAATCAAATCCGGCTCCGCCGTATTCTTCGGGAATGCATACGCCGAGTAACCCGAGTTCACCCATTTTCGAGAAAATGGACTTCTCAAAGTGCTGTTTCTCGTCCCATTCCTTTATGTGAGGTTCTACCTCACCTTTTACAAACTCCCTGACAGTGTTTTGCAGGGCTAAATGTTCTTCAGTAAGCTCAAGATCGATCACTTCTAATCTCCACGCTCCGTTCTTTAAGTGTGTTAAATTGGTTTGAGAATTACTCTTAGAGTCTATCACTTTGGAAAGCATTCCGCGATTTGGAACCGGCTGCCGATCGTGAGTCCAATGCTGTTCGAAATATGATCCCCATCGACGAAGCAAAACGGATCGTGAGATCAATGACTCGGCCTCTCGGCACAGTATCAGTGAGCCTTGAAGACTGTGTTGGATGGGTTCTCACAGAAGACATTTCGGCGGATCTGGACCTTCCTCCTTTTGACCGGTCGCAGATGGACGGCTTTGCAGTAAAGTCGTCAGATACAAGGAATGCGCCGGCTGAACTGGATCTGATAGGAGAATCCGTTGCCGGCAGGGGCTGGGACGGAGTACTGAGAAGCGGGCAGGCAGTGAAAACGATGACCGGCGCGAGGGTGCCCGAAGGAGCCGACGCGGTACAACAGATCGAGCTTGCCGAACAAGGTGACGGAAAAGTCACGATCCTCAAGAGCGCCTCGGCAGGCAAGAACATCGTTGGCAAGGGTGAGGAGATCAAGGCAGGAGAGACAGTGATCGCGAAAGGCGAGAGGATCACCAAAGCAATGGTCGCCACCATGGCAGCATTCGGATATTCGGCGGTCCAGGTAGCGCATCGCCCGCGTCTGTCAATATTGTCCACGGGCTCCGAGATTGTCGATGTTTCGGAGGTCCCGGGTCGGGATCAGATCAGGAACTCGAATTCCCCAATGATCGCAGCATTTGCCGGGGAATACGCCGCCACATCTATTCTGCCGATCGCGACGGACGACCCTGCCGGTCTGAAGATTGCGATCACCGAGGCCCTGGAAGATTGCGATTGCCTCGTGATCTCGGGGGGCGTTTCCGTTGGCGATTACGACTTCACAAAACCCGTCTTACGGGAACTCGGCGCCGAACTCCACTTTGAAAAGCTAGAGCTGAAGCCCGGAAAGCCTACGGTGTTCGCGACTTTGGGCGAGAAAGTGATCTTTGGCCTTCCAGGCAATCCCGTCTCTTTTGCTGTCACTTTTCTTGTTTTCGTCAGGATGGCACTATTGCTGATGCAGTCCGCCTCGGAACCCGAACTCCGGAAGGCCTTCGCTACCGTCACTCACGATATCAGGGGAACAAAAGGGCGGGACGGGCTGCTTCCCGTTAAGGTCGGGTTCTCATCGGATGGCAGGATGTTGATCGAATCTCTAAAATTTTCGGGTTCGTCAAACTTCGTTACCTTCGCCCACGCCGACGCGATCGCGTTCGTACCTCGTGAGCACGGCCTCTCGAAGGGTGAAGTGACCGAAGTTAATTTCATTTGAGTGTTTGAACTGGATATGAGTGATCTGAGCCACTTTGGAAAGGACGGAAAGGTCCAAATGGTCGATGTTTCAGACAAAGAAGTCTCGAAAAGGACGGCAAGAGCGACCGCTTTTGTTAGCCTTTCGCCCGAAACCGTCGCCGCCATTCGCGCGAAAGACAATCCAAAGGGTGATCCTCTCGAGATCGCCCGGATCGCCGGGATCACCGGTGGCAAGAAGACGAGCGAGCTTATTCCGCTGTGCCACCAGCTTTCGCTGTCAAACCTGGATGTTCGCGCCGAGATCGAGGATGCGGGTGTACGTTTGGTATCAATCGCTGTTACGACCGACCGGACCGGTGTGGAGATGGAGGCTTTGACCGCCGTTTCGATCGCGGCACTGACCGTCTATGACATGTGCAAGGCAGTTCAGAAGGACATTGAGATAACGGGCATCCGGCTGCTCGAGAAGACCGGCGGTAAGGAAGATTACCGGTATCCTTGAGGAGCCTGGCCGGGTGAATGAACCATCATTTGGGGCTTAGCATCACAAGGACCGCGATGCAAAATCTTTAGCCGCCCACGAACTTTCGTGTAGAATGGGTCGTAAGCCTAAAGAATCCGCGTTTATCTTCAGGGGATCGACCAAGCAATTATGAATTACAAAATAGCTGACGACGTCAAACCGCAGGCGAAACTGTTGATCATCGCAACGATCATCAGTGTGCTGATCTTTGTAGCTTCCTTCTTTATCCCTCTGCTGGGTTACGTCGTATACCCGCTTCAGCTTTTCGCGACCTTCATTCACGAGGGAAGTCACGTTCTGGCTACCGTAATGACTGGCGGGTCCGTCCAGAGCCTTACGGTATCGCCTGACACCAGCGGCGTCGTGTGGTCTCTTACCCAAGACGGAAACTGGCTGCAGAGGCTTATAATTTCAAGCGCTGGCTACCTTGGAACGACAGCATTTGGTGTAGCGCTTCTTGCCTGGTTCAGATATGGATTCTCATCGAGAAAGGCACTTTATTTTGCGTCGGGATTTGTTGGTCTGATGACCCTCGTTTTCGGACTGCTGGCACCTATCTGGAACGTGTTCAGTGCGAAGGTGGGCATCGCGAGTGTTGCCTTCACCGTTTTGTCTGGAGCAGCCCTGACTGCCGGTCTGTTTGCGATCGCAAGATACGCTCAGCTCAAGTGGTCAAATTTTGCACTCGCATTCCTCGCGGTGCAATGCTTGCTGAACTCTATCTTTTCGCTCAAGAATCTGTTCCTCATCTCGGCGACGACCAGTTCGCACTCAGACGCAATGAACATGGCGGAGGCTACGGGGATTCCGGCGATCGCATGGGTCCTTATCTGGATCATCGGCTCGGTCGTTATGATCTCGATAGGACTGAGGCTTTACGCCGTTTCAGCAAACTCAGGCAAACACGATCTGCCGTTTGAGGATCAATGAGCTTTGCAAACTTCAGGAAATGGAGGCCGAGCGGAATTCCGTTCGGCCTCAGTGTTTATGGGGACCGGAGCGAGCCCGCCTTCCTGGGTGACCTTCTTGTTGGCTCCAGGCTACTTTACAGATCAAGAAATGACTGGCGCTGGGCGGCGGTTGCAAAGCGAACGGAAGAAAGGGCCGTACTGACGGTTACTTCGCCGAAAGGAGGAACTTACAGACTTCGGAGATCTCTTTGGTCCGAAATAGTTTTTGACGGCGAATTGCCGATCCTCAGGATCGAGAACGAAGAAGACTGGAGGGAAAATCTGGCCGACTACGACACGAGGTGGTGATCTATGCCAACCTGCCGGTCAGACGATACAGTCCCCTGCAGTATTGTTCATCCCGTTGTTTGCCCAAACGCACCGGCACGCACCGTTAGCACAGGCCATAGCCTCAACACACTGCTGACCCATTCTTCCGTTCGATCCCTCGGTACAAGTACAACCCCCAGATACCGGGACGCACACAGACTGCGCGGCAGCCGCGGCCGGAGCCGTAATGGCGGTCACGATCGGAAGAGCCGCCATCGTGGTCAACCCAACCTTTTTTATGATCTCTCTCCTTGAAAGACCTTCAAATACGGAAGCGGGATCGTCGTATTCGATCAGATCTTCCTTCAGGAGCTGGTCCAGTGCCAGTTCAACAAGCTCACTGGTCACCTTCTCGCCAAACTTGTCGGAAGCGATCGATGCGAGGCCCTCAGCAGAAAGACTGCCGTCACAGTTCTTCCATACAAAGGAGCTCATTTTGTTGAGACAGATTGCGCGGTTCGTTAGCAGATCGTAGACGAAAGTCTCGTCCCCCATGTCCTGAACCACTAGATCATTCTTGCGGTAAATTGGCAGCATATTCAGGGTTGGTGGGAGAAGAGTTTTGATTTATATATCGCTTGTAACCCCGCAAGTCAAGCGCGAAACCGCTAGTACTTAAAGTATCTCTTTAACTATTTAAGTCTCGAGAAAGGCTATTCCTCTGCGTAACGTTCAACAAGGAAGTAAACTCTCTCAGCAGCTTTATCCAGCGACGCGAAGCGCCCGGGAAACCTCTCGAACAACTCGTCTGCAATATCGCCGCTCATGTTTGCGCCGTCTATTTTCGAAAGCACGAACTTGTCGATCTCGCCTTCGATCCCGAGACCCGGCGTGTAAAACTCGGATCTGCGCAGTGCGCTTCTTGTGTCGGGAACCATTGACGCCATCATCGATTGGCCAAACTCGGCCTTTGGCAGTCCTTTGACAGCTCCCACGATTTTCGTTTGCCAGCTCCAAATATAGTTTCCTTCCTCGTACACAGCGTTGATAGTAGCTTTCACGGTGTCTCGCGGTTCGACACTTACCGGATGTTCAAATGGGAAAAACGGAGCGGAGTAGGTCGAGTTTTTTTCGGTGATGGCGTTTGAAACGCTGAACCCGCCCGGCAGCCTGCTCTCGAACCATCCTCTCAAGCCGTGCGCGATACCGGGCCTATTTATCTCAAAATCCAGCTCCTTGCGGAATGAGGTCCGTGAATTGGTCCTGTGGTCGATCAACGCGAACTGGGCAGGTTCTGACAAAAGCACTTCGTCATCGCTTCGAGCATTGAACGGCCGGTTCTTGACAAGCCTTTCGCCTGACGGAAGTTTGAATCCGTGTCGTTCTTCAAGGTAAGTCTCAACGTGTTTCCGGTAGATCTGCTCAGACTGTGAAACTGCAAAGAGAACGGACTCTTCTGCGGGGAAAATAACTGCATCTTCCTTTAGAAGTCGTTCGCGAGCATCGATGATCGACTCGAGCCCCGTTTCGTAAAGCGGAAATCCCCCGTGGATGTCGCTGACCAGGATATCGGCCTTGGGGTCGAGATCGATCTGGGTGGAGAGTTTCTGCACGATCTCAAGCCTTTCCCCATACCCCTTCTCACGTGCCACTTCATCGACAAGCCTGATAAGCGGATTGATCTCAAGAGCATAGACTTTCTGTGCGCCAAGCTCGCAAGCGATAACGGAGAAAACGCCTGTACCGGCTCCCAGGTCGAGCACAATAGAGTCCGGCCCAACACAGGTTTTTAGGGCACCAACATAGGCGTCCAGACGATTCGTATCCGTCAGCATTGAGCAATAGCTCACGAAATCGTAAAGATGCATTCTTGATTCTGGCCCTACGGGGCAACAGGACCGTCACCGGAAAGGCGTATTGAACTGACTCCGAAGATCTTGCGGGTGTGGTTCTCCTGGACAAAGACGACGGCCTTCAACGCATCCATCCGCCACGTCGAGTCAACATTCAGCACTGTTTCGATTCTGAATGAGGAGCTACCTGGCTCGATCCTCCCAAGTCCTTGCAAGGCGCGAACGACCGCAACGTGACTTAGCGTCCTGCCGGCATTCTCCCCCCTTTCGATTTCAGAGCTGAGCCCATCCTCAGCATACGCTAGATAAACTGACGCGTATTCGATCTCGGGAAGTTTCGTGATATCGATCGAGAGTCTTCCATCCGCCAGGGATAGGTCTACAACGCCCTTTTCGTTCCTGACCGAACGGACGATCGCTTTTTCGGCTTTATCAAGCTTTGAACCGACAAACTCGTAGTCGCCGTCGACCACCATTTGCGGCGTGTAAATGTTTCCAGTTCGGAACTTCCGGTCGTAGACCCTTTGCCGTTGCGTGAATAAGGGTGAAGCGAACGGGTCTTTCCATCCAAGGCCGTCCCAGTAATCGACGTGAAACGCCAGCGTGATGATCTCTGCTTCAGGATAGGGCTGTTCCGTTTGTAGGTACGCGAGATTTCTCTCTGCCGGCGGACAGCTGGAACATCCTTCCGAAGTAAACAGCTCGAGAAGGACCGGCTTCCGGGCTGCCGCAGCAACCCCTTCCTCAAGCACGTTGGCGGCCGCCGGCCGCTCGAAAGAACATGCCGAAATCAGCAACAACAGCAGCAAAAGCGGGGCCAATCTCATGCCGGTATTATAGCCGAACGGCTCAAAGTTATTCCAACAAACGAAAACTGCTGGAGCAGCGGGCTCCCGTTTCCCTCGAACCTGCCAGATGATAGAATTTCCTTTTGGCTTTATACATGGATTCTTCACCTATGCAGGCTGCGAAGACGAAAGAAGACGCGATCCGGGTGCGTGGTGCGCGGGTACATAACCTAAAGAACGTCTCCGTCTCGATTCCTAATAACAAACTAACGGTCGTAACGGGAGTATCGGGATCGGGAAAATCTTCGCTTGCATTCGACACGATATACGCCGAAGGCCAAAGGCGTTACGTTGAATCACTTTCCGCCTATGCACGTCAGTTTCTGGAGAGGATAGACAAGCCGCTTGTCGACGAGATCACGGGGATTGCGCCTGCAATTGCCATTCGCCAAAAGAACTCGACCCGAAACCCGCGGTCAACCGTCGCCACCCAGACCGAGATCTATGATTATCTAAGGCTGCTTTTTGCCCGGATCGGCAGGACCTACTGTTACAAATGCGGGGAGGAAGTTACCAAGGATTCGCCTGAGTCTTCAGCTGACGAAGTGATCTCAAAGCTGCCAGTGGGTTCGAGGTTTCTGGTATTGTTCCCGCTTTCCGTTTTCTTTAACCCGAACGCCAAGGAACAAAACAGGACGGCCGTGCTCATGACCATGCTCGGGCACGGATTCTCGAGGATTTACCGGGACGGCGACACGATAGATCTCCAGAAGCCTGAGGATTACGAGGACGAAGTTCTAGACGATGTTCTAGTGTTGGTCGACCGGTTGAAGGCATCTGACGATGTGCGTCAAAGGCTAGTCGATACTCTCGAGACCTGCTTTCGCGAGAGCCATTCCGCCATCATAGTTAACGCCGACTCTGAATCGAAGGGCGGTCCGGAGGAACTGCGGTTCTCTGAGGCATTTGTTTGCAGAAACGACGGTACGGAATTCGAAGAACCCGAACCGAGGCTCTTCAGTTTCAACTCACCGTTCGGAGCCTGTCCGACCTGCCAGGGATTCGGAAATACGACCGGCATCGACTACGACCTTGTTATCCCCGATCCTGAGGTCTCGCTAAAAGACGATGCGATCGAGCCATTCTCCACCCCGAAACACCGTTGGGCGTACAAGGAGCTGATGGAATTTGCGGAGATCGCAGGAATTCCGGTTGATGTCCCTTTCGGGGACCTGACGGACGATCAGCAACGCGCGATCCTGAAAGGAAGCGACGGTTGGCGCGGCGTAAAGGGCTTTTTCAAGTGGAAGGAAAAAAAGAAATACAAACTTCACGTCCGCGTGTTCCTTGCCAAATACAGGGGTTATACGCGTTGTCCTGACTGCGACGGCGGGCGCCTCAGGGTGGAATCAAGCGCGGTGAAGATCGGAGGCAAGAGTCTTCCGGACGCGGTCGCGATGTCGCTGGCCGATGCAAAGGATTTCTTTGACGGGCTTGAGCTTTCGGAAGAAGAATCGAAGATAGGAGAAAAGCTGCTCGACGAGATTCGCCGCCGCCTCGGCTTTATGCTGGATGTAGGGCTTGAATATCTAACGCTCGACCGGCTTGCTTCGACCCTGTCCGGGGGAGAAGCCCAGAGAATTCAGCTTGCCACGAATCTCGGATCCCTGCTTGTCGGCACTCTCTATGTTCTAGACGAGCCAAGCATCGGTCTGCATCCGCGTGACAATCTTCGTCTGATCAGGATCCTCGAAAATCTTCGCGATATTGGCAACACGGTGGTCGTCGTTGAGCACGACGAGGAAATGATGCGCGCCGCGGATCACGTGCTCGACATAGGGATCTATGCGGGCGAACTAGGCGGGAACGTGGTCTACGAAGGCGACTTTCTAGGCCTGGTGCAGAACCCGATATCTTTGACCGCAAAATACCTCCGCGGCGAGTCGGAGATAATGATCCCCCCTTCCAGAAAGGAACCGGGGAAAAAGAAGATCAAACTGAACGGCGCACGGGAACACAACCTGAAGGGTATCGACGTTGAATTCCCCCTCGAGATGTTCGTGGCGGTAACCGGCGTCTCGGGGTCGGGCAAGTCAACTCTCATCCACGATGTTCTCTTCACGGGCCTCAAGAAGGAGCTTGGGGATTACAAAGGGGAGGTCGGAAAATTTCGTTCCATCGAAGGAGCGGGATATCTCGACGATGTGATCCTTGTCGATCAGTCGCCGATCGGCCGCACACCGCGCTCGAACCCGATCACGTACATCAAGGCATTTGATCCGATCAGGGAGGTGTTTGCCTCCACAAACCTTTCTCAGAAAAAGGGTTATTCCGCCTCGCATTTTTCATTCAACGTCCCCGGCGGTCGGTGTGAGCACTGTCAGGGTAGCGGGACAGTGAAAATCGAGATGCAGTTTCTTGCGGACGTCGAACTGACCTGCGAAGACTGCCGCGGGACGAGATATGCTCCGGAGATCCTCGAGGTAAAGTACAAAGGCAAGAACATAAACGATGTTCTGAACCTGACCGTGCGCGAGGCCATTCGGTTCTTCAGGGGGATTCGAAAACTGACCAACCGCCTGAGAACTCTCGAGGCGGTCGGCCTCGGATATTTGAGGCTCGGCCAGTCGGCAACTACTTTAAGCGGTGGAGAGGCACAGAGAGTAAAGCTAGCCGCTCATCTTTCAGCCAAATCGGCATCCAATACGCTTTTCATCTTCGACGAACCTACAACGGGGCTTCATTTCGATGACATTTCGAAGTTGCTGACCGCGTTCCGTGCATTGATCGACAACGGAGGATCGGTCCTGGTGATCGAGCACAACCTGGATGTGATAAAGACCGCCGACTGGGTCATCGACCTCGGACCCGAAGGCGGAATCGGAGGCGGGACGGTCGTGGCTGAAGGATCACCGGAAGCGATCGCAAAAGTTAAGGAGTCGTACACCGGACAGTTCCTGAAAAAGTACGTGAAAGCTGAGAATTGAGAATTGATAATTGATCGGAGCGAAGGCGTCCCGGCTGAAGTGGCTGCGCAGCGCCCTTACCGGAGAAAGCTCATAACGTTCGCTTATTCAACCAACGATCCTTTAGCCGACCCGTTCACGGGTCGGACCCGCCCATAAATGGGCGGGCTAAACGAACGAGAGGGCGAAGCCGTGCTTTAAACGATTCATCTTATCTACAATTCCCCATTCTCAATTTTCAATTTTCAATTCTCAATCTCTCGAAGCACTTCCCCGATCTCATTCAACACCCAGTCGACCTCCTTTTCCTCGATCACGAAAGGCGGCATAAAGATCATCACATTCCCGAGCGGCCTGAGTACGATCCCCCTCGAAAGGAATTCCTTGTAAAGCTCCTGTCCGATATTTGCCAGGTACCCTGTGTCGGCAACCTTCATTTCGAACGCCAGGACCGAGCCGATGATCCGCACTTCCTCGACTGAGTCAAACGCCGACAACGTCGGCTCGAATTCGCGAAACTTGTTGTTGATAAAAGCGATGCGTCCCATCGTACCGTTCTTGTCGAACAGTTCAAGGTTGGCGATCGCGACCGCACACGCCAGAGGATTCGCGCAGTATGAGTGTCCGTGAAAGAACGTCTTCAAACGGTCGTCATCATAGAAGGCTTCATAGATCTCCTCCGTCGCGGCGGTCACTCCAAAGGGCAAATACCCGGCGGTCAGCGCTTTCGATAGGCAGATGATGTCTGGCGCAATATCGGCGTGCTCGCAGGCGAACATCTTCCCTGTCCTGCCGAATCCGGTCAGTACCTCATCGGCGATCAGGAGAACGCCGTACTCATCACAAAGCTCTCTTACCCGTTTCAGGTACTCTGGCGTCCATACGATCATTCCGCCTGCGCCCTGAAGCATAGGCTCCACGATAACCGCCGCGATTTCGCCTTCGTTCTCACTGAGCAGAACTTCAAGGCTTTCGGCACACGAAAGATCGCACTTCTTTTCGCATCGCTCGCAGCGAAGCGAATACGGCGCTTCTGCGCGAAGGACCTTGAACAGAAGTTCCTTGAACGGGTCAGTGAAAGCGGACTCATCGCTTGCGGACATAGCGCCGACGGTATCGCCGTGATAGGCGTGTTCCAGCGCGATGAAGGTCGTCCTTTCTTCTCCCCGGTTGCGCCAGTATTGATAGGCCATTTTCAGCGCGACCTCGACCGAAGTCGATCCGTTGTCTGAATAGAAGACGCGCATCAGGCCTGCCGGCAGGACATCGACAAGCATCTCGGCGAGTTTCACGGCAGGCTCGTGCGTGAATCCGGCGAAGATAACGTGTTCGAGATTTGCGGCCTGTTTGGCGAGCGCTTCATTGATGTACGGGTTCGAATGTCCGTGCGTGTTGACCCACCAAGACGAGACGCCGTCGAGCAGCTTCTGTCCGTCTTCGGTATACAGCCAGACGCCTTCCGCCTTTACGATAGGTATCGGCGGCGGCGCGACTTTCTCCTGTGTGTACGGATGCCAGAGGTGTTTACGGTCCCTAGAATTCAGTGACATAAAGAAAAAACAGGATGGACAGGATGTCTAGGATCGTTTAGCAGACCCGTTCACGGGTCGGTCGCTCAGTCCTCAGTACTTTTCTCTCAGTCCTCGAAATAGCCCTCCCTCACGGTCGGGCTTCTGACACGCAGTTCTCACATGTCTGAGCCACACTTCGCCCGGCTTGGGCAGCGCAAGCGCTGCTCTAAACGAGACAAATACTGACGTTTAGCCCACCCATTGATGGGTGGGACCGACCCGTGAACGGGTCGGCTAAACAACCCTAAGTCTGCTAAACAACCCTAAGTCTGCTAAACAACCCTAAGTCTGCTAAACAACCCTAAGT
>ERZ869936.140-NODE-140-length-92284-cov-8.114096_pt1 | contig 92284 bp, 68 predicted proteins | sample MGYA00520876_ERZ869936 | MGnify/ENA primary metagenome ERZ869936 (study PRJEB32218, sample SAMN09650985) | biofilter metagenome | isolation source: enrty point of leading RO module | place: Saudi Arabia: Thuwal, RO plant located on Red Sea | collected 2016-02-17 ...
ACAACGGCGGCTTTTTGACGAAGATCAACATCACCGATCCGCCGGCGGCTCCGGCTGCCGGCGACGGCGATGCGGCCGTGGCCTCGGCGTTGACGATTCCCGGCACCTCCGGCGGCGGAGCGTTGCCGGCCTGGATCGCGCGTCGTCTGGACAGCATCGACTTGAACAGCGGCCGCGTGGCCCGGTTCTTCGAGCGTCTGGCCGAGGCCGACACCCCAGGCACCCAGCGCATCCTGGAACGCATCCACGACGTGGTGACCGACCTGGGACTCGAGCACGACCTGCTCGACTCGCTGCTGGAGGATCTCGCCTGGCCGGCGAGATCGACCTGAGCCGGTCAACGCCCGGGCGGCAAGGGCTCAATTCGAATCTTTCGTGCGGCCCTCTCGCTTGCGCTGCTTGTTGACCGTGCGTGCGGCGATCTCCTCGGCGCGGTCTTCGGAGCGGCCTTGTTCCTGCTCGCTCTTCCTGACGTGTTCGTATTGACGCTCGTCTTTCTGGCTCCAAGCTTCAGGCATGATCGTTCTCCCTCTAAAACTGTTTGATCGAATCAGGACGGCCTTGCTTGACTCCTAGCCGGCCGTGGTCCCGCCTCCCAACAACGTCAGCACCTCGCCGGTGACGTAGCTCGAGTCGGCGTTCGAGGCGAAGAACACGTAGGCCGGAGCGATCTCCTCCGGCTGCGCGGGACGTCCCATGGGGGTTCCCTTGCCGAACTGGCGGACGTCGTCGGGCGGACGCTCGGCCGGGTTCAGCGGCGTCCACACCGGTCCGGGAGCCACGCAGTTGACGCGAATCCCGCGATCCACGAGGTTTTGTGCCAGCGACTTGGTGAAGGCATGAATCGCGCCCTTGGTCGAGGCGTAGTCGATGATCCCGCCGGAACCGTCCAGACCCGTGATCGAACCGGTGTTGATGATGGCCGAACCCTTGGGCATGTGTGCAAGTGCGGCCTTCACCATGAAGAAGTAGCCGTAGATGTTCGTGCGGAACGTGCGGTCCCACTGTTCCAGATCGATGTCCTCGATGCCGTCCTGATGCTGCTGGTAGGCGGCGTTGTTGACCAGGATGTCGATCTGGCCGAACCGGGCCACGGTCTGCTCGACGATGGCCTGGCACGCCTTGAAATCGCGAACGTCCGCCTCGATTGCCAGCGCCGAGCGGCCTTCGGTTTCCACCGCGCGCATCGTTTCCAGCGCGTCGCTCTGTTCCGCGGGCAGGTAGGTGATCGCGACGTTGGCCCCTTCGCGGGCGAACAGCGTGGCGACGCTGCGGCCGATGCCCGAGTCTCCTCCGGTAATCAAGGCCGTGAGCCCCTCGAGTTTGCCCGCCGCGCGATACGCCTCGGCTTCGTACAACGGCCGAGGAGACATGTCGCGTTCCAGTCCCGGGGGATCGCCCGTATCTTGCTCGGGGAAAGGGGGGCGCGGGTATTTCGCCGTTTGACTCATCGCTGACTCCTTATTTTGAACGGACGCCTCCGTTTCGATCGACCCACCCATCGCGAGAAACGCATACCGCGTGCCACGGCGAGAATCGACGATTTGTCCCGGGATTGCGCGAGGTAACTGAGCCAGACTGCTTTAGAATGGAGTATCGCAGCGTACGCGCGACGTCCGGGCTGGCCGCGCCGCGACCAGCCGCTCGATTCGCTCCCCACTCCGGCATCGCTAGAGAGAGTGGGTCGCGAGGAAAAACTATCCGTCCGGACGCGGCACGCTAGTTGCACGCGACGATAGGTCCCCGTCGGTTCTTCCATGCCCGAATAGGAGATTGAAATGGCGAACTTTTTCCGCCGTCGTGGGTTTGCTGCGATGGCGATGTCACTGGGCGGATTGCTCATTGTCGGCTGCGGCAAAGAGGCGGCCGATTCGCCGCTCACCGAGGCGCAGAAAGCGCAGCAATCGGCCGCGGAATTGGCTGAAAACACCGAAGAGTCTTTGGAAGCGATCGGCGAGAAGCTCGAGAGCGTCGAGCAGCAAATCGACGCCTTGAAAAAGGAGCGCGACGAGTTGCAGACCCATCTCGACGAGCGCGATAAGAGAATCGAGGATCTCGAACAGAAGCTGGCCAGCGAAAAGGACGCTCGCACCGATGCCGAAATGCGGGTGGCCCGGCAGATGAAAGAGAAGGCGAGCCTGGAGAAGGAGCTCGCCCAGGAAAAAGAGGCTCGGGCCAAGGCCGAAAAAGCGACGGCGGAAAAGGCAGACACCGAGCCGGCGCCGCCGGAAGAGTCCTCCTCGGAACCGGAGCAGGGCGGCGACGAGTAGCGCAGCTTCGGCCCCGAGCCCGGCAAAGCTGACGTCACTTAGCGACTGCCGGTCAACTGCCCGGCGGGAACCTTGGTGCTCCGTGGACGGCGCGGCGAGAACCACAGCGAGAAGTCGACGCGGCGCAATGCCACGTCGAACACGAACCCCACCAGCGCCGCCATGAGCAGATAGGGCCACAGCGGCGTCACGCGCTGCGCCACCCGCTGGCCCGGGTCGAGCACGGCTTCGGCATCTGGAGCGAACTGCCCGCCGCTGGTGGCGGCAACGCGGCGCATGAGTGCTTCATCCGGCGGGCCGAGCCGCAGTTCGTCGGGATAACCGACGACCACGCCGCGCGTCTTGCGAAAGTTCGTGGCGCCGTGCTGTTGCTGCGAGAGCTCGAGCTGGTAGGCACCGCTGTCGGCCGTCTTGAAGTCGGCCTCGTAACGTCCCGGCGCTGTCTGTACCAGGTCGATGTCCTGGCGCTCGAGACCGGGCTGGATCAGCGTGAGGTGCGTCTGCGCCTCGTTGATGTACTGGCCGGCCGGGTCGACCGTGTCCACAATCACTCGCGCATCGTCGCCGCGGCGATCCACTTCGACGAACACGCCCTTGGATTCGTTCTTGCGCATGGCGTGCCGGATGACCTGCGCCCAGAACGTGCCGAAGCCGGGCCAACTGAGCCATTCGGCCGCCCACTGACTTTTGGCATCCGAGGTGAAGGCCACGGTCATTCCCAGGCCATAGCGCCACCAGACGAGCACCGGATCGCCGGCTTCGCTAGCGAGGATGAACTCGCTGGTCGGTTTGGGACGCGTCATGACATAGCCCAACAGAAACGGGGCGGTGGCCAGGTCGAGGCCGGAAAGCACCTGCGTGGGCCGCACCGACAACGGCACGAAGGGCAGTTCGTTGATCGCCGATTTCGAGGCTTCGACGGTTTCCTTGGCGAAGATCTGCGGCACGCTGTTGGGGTCTTCGCACAGATAGTAGCGGCCCCCGCCGATTTCGGCCAGCGTTTCCAGCAACTGCTGGTCGGCCTGCACGCCGACGGCCACGCCGCTGAGCGTGATGCGCGAGGCGGCCATGTCGCTGGCGATGCCTTCGAAGTCGCCGCCCGTGCTGTGGCCGTCGGTCAGCAGGATCACGTGCTTGAGCTTGGCCGACGCATTGACCAGGGCATCGTAGGCGTCGGACAGCGCGGGATAGATGCTCGTGCCGCCGCTGGCTTCGATGGTGCTGATGCGGTCGATGATGTATCCCTTGTCGGCGGCCGAGTGCAGCTCGCTGACCCAGTAGCTGGAGCCGTCGAAGGCGATCACGCCCAGCTGATCCTTGGGTCCCAACAGCTCGGCGGCTCCCTTGGCGGCGTCCTTGGCCAGTTCGATTTTTTCGCCCCCCATCGAGCCCGACTTGTCGATCACCAGCACCATGGCCAGGCTGGGCTTTTCTTTTTCCTTTTCGAAGTTGCTCCGCACCGGCAGGATCTCTTCGAGCGTGGTCTTGTAGTAGCCGCCCAGGCCGTAGGACTGATCGCCGCCGATCATCACCAGCCCGCCGCCGAGGTCCTCGACGTAGGTGCGAATGATCTCCATCTGCTGCAGCGTCATCGACGTGGCCGCGACGTTCGAGAGCACCAGGCAATCGAACTTCTGCAGCTCGGCCAGCGAACGGGGAATGCCCTCGACGGGGCGCACCTGCACGAGCATGTCCTGCTCTTCCAGCGCCCAGCGAAAGTGATTCGTCTCCTTGGTGTCCGAATCGACCAAGAGCACGCTCGGCTTGCCCGAGGCCGACACCACGGCCGAAGCCGCGTTGTTATCCAGCAGCGTGTCCTGGAAACCGCGGATGCGAATGGCGTAGTCGGTCTGGCTTTCGTCGTCGATCGATTGCCGAAAGCGAAAGCGATTCTCGCCCGGCTTGATCTCGATGGGCTCTTCCTGCTCGCTGACGAGAATGTCGCCCCGGTAGACGTCGATGAATCCCTGGTCTTCGTGGTTCGAGGCGATGATCACTTCGACGTAGAACGGCTCGCCCTGCCGCACCTCGGCCGGCGCGCGGGCCTCGGCCACTTGCACTTCGGGATCGTCGCGGACCGGCAACGGCACGACGCTGATCGGCGCGCGGCTGCCCGCGGCGGCTTGCACGACGTCGCCGTCCGTCTCGCGCCCGTCGGTCAGCAACACGATCTGAGGGACGTAGCCGGGCGGAATCGCGGCACTGGCCACCTCGAGCGCGGCGGCAAGATTCGTGCCGCGGCGCTGGTCGTCGTCGAACTCGGGCAACTCCTTGGCGTCGGCAGCCACTGGCGAAGGCTGGCCCGCCACGTTGACGTAGGCCAGCGTGTTGTCGCCCGTTTTCTCGCGGGCGGCTGCGAGAAACGCGTCGATTTGTTTTTCGGCTTCCTCGTCGATGCTCAGCGACCGATCGACCACGAACACGACGTACTGCCGGGTGGTGGGATTCAATAGCGCTAGCCCCGTGAGCGCGAGCACGAGCAGCACGACGACGGCGCTGCGAAGCGCGAGCGACAGCGCGCGCTGCCAGCGGGGAAAGTCGCTCAGGCTGCGGTAGTAGTACCAGCAGATGGGCACTAACAGCAGCAGCGCCCACAGCATTTGCGGGCGGACCCATTCCAGCGACCAGGCGGCCTGGTTGCTCATCCGACGATCCTCCGCTGGTAGAGCCACCACTCGGCGGCGATCAGCGCCGCGGCGAGCAGGGTGAGATAGAACCACAGCGATTGCCCGCCAAGCGTGAGCAGGCCGCGCCCCTCGACGTCGTCCAGTTCGCCGCGGGGGCGCAAGTCGCTTTCGGCCAAGTTCACCAGGTTGCAGGCGACGCGGATCACGCTGGGATCGTCGTCGCTCTCCACAGAGGCATCGTCTTGCCCGGCGGAGGTGTTGGTAAGCGCGGCATTCCCGTCGTTTTCCTTAGCCGGGCGCACGGTCCACAGACCGGTCTCGAGCAATGGCCCGATCGTCACCTGGTCGTCTGTCGTAGCCAGGGGAATGGTCTGTTGCGTGGGGCTGATCAACTCCATGGGACGGGCGGTCGTGGTTTCGGCCGACTCCACCACGGCGAGGTCCTCCGGCTCGTCGTCGTTCTCGGCGACGGGCGCTTGCTGGGGAGCGTCTGTCGCGGTCGAAGACACGTCGAGCGACACCATGCGACCGGTGGCTAGCGCCGGGCGCAGCTCGCCGGAGTTGCCCTGGAACCACTCGATCGTGTTCTTCATCAACACGGGGAAGGCGATCCGCAGCGGCAGGTCGCCCTTCTCGAGGTTGCAGGAGAGCACTACCGCGTCACCGCCGCCGCGGCGGATGCGAGCCAACAACGGAGAATCGAGCGGGTCCTGGATCAGCGGATCGACCGGGCCGGTGAAGTTCAGTTGCCGAGCGCCCGGGAACAACACGTTGTCGAGGCGGACGTGCTGCGTGAGCGGCGACTCTTCATCCACCGAGGCGACGATCGGCTGCGCCATGGGTTCGCCCAGCGTCCAAGCGTCGCAGCTACCCTGCGGATCGACGACGATCACCCGGCCGGCCGGCAATTGCTGCGGCACCACGCGGTCGAGAACCAGGATGCCTTCGGCGGGCGCAACTGAGGGCGCCTCCGTCGTCACCTGCAGGTCGACCAAGGGAATCGATTCGAGGACGCCCTGGAGGAAAAGGTTGCCCTCGCTCACCAGTTGCACGGGCACGGGCGTGCGCTTGGGCAGCACGGCCACGCCCGTATCGTCGGTCGCCAGCGCGTCGGTCGTGTCCAGTTTGGCGACCAGTTCCCCTCCGGCGGCCGAGGTGTGATCGAGAATTCGCGTGACCGTGGCCCCCGGCTCGATCTCGAGCGGCAGCACGTCGACGAGGTCGTCGCTCAGCGTCAACTCGACGCGGCAATCGCGCGGCTCGTCGGAGAAATTGGTCACGTCGAGCAGCACCTGGTAGCCGATCGCGTCGAGCAGGCTGCGGCGCACCTGGTAGCGGGTGATCGCGAGATTGTCCTGGGGGCCGCCGACGCCGTAGATCTTCACGCGCTCGTTCGCCTGCAAGGCTTCGAGATCATCGAGGCAGCCGTCGGTGAGCACGACGATTTCGCCTTGTTCGTCGTCGGCCAGCAGGCGCTCGGCGGCGGCGACCGCGGCGGTCACGTCGGTCGGACCATCGGTGGCCGGCAGCGTGTCGACCGCTTCGAGCAGCGCTCGTTGATAGTCGGTCATGCCGAGCACGACGTTCGAGCGTCCGCCGGCGGAGAGCACGGCCATGCGGTCGCCGCTACGCATCGATCGAATCAGCACGCCGGCCGACGCGCGGGCGGCATCGAGCCGCGAGGCGCCGTCTTGCTCGATGGCCTGCATGCTGGCCGAGTTGTCGACCACCAGCACGATGTGGCGTTGTTGATTCTTTTGCCAGCTCCAGAGCGGATCGAGCAGGGCGGCGACGAGCAGGGCGACGAAGGCCAACTGCAACAGCAGCGAGAGCAGATGCCGCAGCCGCTGCCACCAGGCCCGCGGCTTTTTCTCGTCGAACAGCCGGTCCCAGAACAGCAACGTGGGAACGGTTTGCCGCCGCAGCCGGATCTTGAGGATGTACAAGAGCAGAATGGGAATCGCAAGCGCCGCCCACCACCAGCCGCTCGGATTGGCGAATTCCAGGATGTTCATGTCGGCTGGCGTCTGTTGGCCGAGGCCACGCTCTACCGCGCGGCCGCGGGGCGTGTCAGGCGGTCATTCCCGCGGTGCGCATCATGCGCAGGATCAATTCATCGAACGGCAGATCGGTCGTGGTGCGCGTGCAACTCAGCGAATAGGTGCGGCAGTAGTGATCGATCGACTCCAGAAACTCCTGGTAGAGCTGTTTGTACTGTCGCAGCTTGCGCTCGGTGATGGTGAGCTTGCGGCGGTCGCCGGTCTCGGAGTCTTCCAACTCGATGTCGCCCAGCCAGGTGGGGTTGGCCTCGGCCGCGGTGTGCATTTGGATCACGTGCGGTTCGAAGCGGCGATAGCGCAACAGATCGAGACCTTCGCGAAAACCCTGCTGGTCGTACAAGTCGGACAGCACGATGACCAACCCCGAGCGCGTGGCCCGATGCACCAGGCTCGTGGCCGCGGCTTGCAAGCGTGTTTCGGCCCCCGAGGGCTCGAGGTTCTCGAGGAACCGCAACACGCTCAGCACGCGGTTCTTGCCGCGCGTGAGCGGCAGCACGTCTTTGACCGTGTCGGAGTAGGCCAGCATCGACACGCGGGCGAGATCGGCCAGGGCAATGTACGCCAGCGCCGCGGCCACGCGGCGGGCATAGTCGAACTTCTCGCCCGAGCCGTGGCTCATGCTGAGCGAGACGTCGACGAGAAAGTAGACGTGCAGGTCCTCTTCCTCCTGAAAACGCTTGAGCAGCACGTCGCCGTAGCGGGCGTAGATGTTCCAGTCGAGATAGCGCAGGTCGTCGCCGGGCGAGTACTCGCGGTGATCGGCGAATTCGATGCCGCCGCCGAGTTGCTTCGTGCGGCGCTGGGCGAGCAACCGCCCGCGAAACACCCGCCGCGAAACGAGCGACAGGTATTCGAGCCGCTTGAGAAACTCGGAATCAAACAGGGGCATGGCGGCGCGTCGCTTGGTAGATGGTGCTGGGGGCTCCAAAACGGAACGCGTGGTCGTCAGGCCATCTGAGCTTCGCCCACGTGATCGAACACGTCGGCGATGACCGCGTCGGGTTTGATGTCCTCCGCCTGACCCTCGAAGTTCAACAAGATCCGGTGCCGCAGGCAATTCGTGGCCACGGCACGGATGTCGGCCCGGGCCACGTGGTAGCGGCTATCCAGGATCGCGGTGATCTTGGCCGCCAGGATCACGGCCTGGGCCCCGCGGGGGCTGCTGCCGAAGCGCACGAACTGCCGCGTCATGGGGCTGGCCAGCTCGTGCTCCGGATGCGTGGCCATCACGACGTGGATCGCGTAGCGCCGCACTTCGTCGCTGATCGGGATGCGCCGGGCGAGCTTGCCCATTTCCAGAATGCGCGACGGCTCGAACAGCCGCCGCGTTTCGGGCGTGGTCGATTCAGTGGTACGGTCGAGAATCGTCTCGATCTCGTCGGTGGTGGGAAACGGCACCAGCAGCTTGAACAGAAAGCGATCCAACTGGGCCTCGGGCAGCGGGTAGGTGCCTTCCATCTCTAGCGGGTTCTGCGTGGCCAGCACGAAGAACAACTCCTCGAGTTGGTGACTGGTGCCGGCCACCGTGACGCTGCGCTCTTGCATCGCCTCGAGCAGGGCCGACTGCGTCTTGGGCGTGGCGCGGTTAATCTCGTCGGCCAGCACGACGTTGGCAAACACCGGCCCGCGCTCGAAGCGAAACATGCGCGACGCTCCGCCCTCGGCCTCGACCATCACGTTGGTGCCGATCAAGTCGGCGGGCATCAGGTCGGGAGTGAATTGAATGCGTGAGAACTGGGCGTGCATCACGCTGGCCAGCGTGCGCACCAGCAGGGTCTTGCCCAAACCCGGCACGCCTTCCAGCAGCACGTGTCCGCCGGCCACAAGGCCGGTCAGGACGCCGTCGACAATCTCATGTTGTCCGACGATGACCTTGGAAATCTCGGAGCGCAGCCGCCCGAAGTCCTCGCGAAAGCGGTCCAGGTCGGCACGTAACTCCGCATCGAGTTCGCTCATCGTCGATTACCCCGCGAGAAAGTAAGAACTGTTATCTGTTACCGCACAGCGCGAACGTTGTGTGAACGCGCTTGCGCGCAAGCAAGCAGTCGTTAGTACGGGGCGGGGGTGCAAAGTAAATGCCACCTGGTTGGTGCCATTCGAGAAAGCCTCCCCTCCTGTTCCACGTTCTAAAGTCGCACGAAGCAAATGTCAATTTTCGTTGCCAGTGCACCGGCTGATATCTATGCTTTACCGAAAACACTCCCCTCCCCCCAAGGATTACGATCATGCGCCGCTTCCGGCTGACTTGGATCGTCTGCCTGGCCCTGCTGGCCCCCGGGCTCTTGGCAACTCGCTTCGCCCATGCTCAGGACGCGAAGGGGGAAACCGCCGTAGAGGAAACGCCCGAAGAGGCCCGCGAGCGGGTCACCGTCGAGCGTTTTCTGCAATTGCTCAAGCGGCGGCCGCGATTGGGAACGGCGCTTGATCGCGTGTACGGATACCACGTGGGTCGCGGAACGCTCGACGAATTCGCGCAGTCGCTCGAGGACGAGGCCAAGCAAACCGACGAAGGCACGCTGTGGCTCGTGCTGGGCATGGTGCAGATGCAGCGCGGCAACGATGCCCAAGCGGTCGCGGCGCTCGAGAAGGCCGAAGAAGCCCTGCCCGAGGAACCGCTGGCCAGCTACTACCTGGGTAAGACGCTGGTGCTGTTGGGCGAAATCGACAAGGCCGCCGACGCCATGCGCCGGGCAATCGAGCGCAAGCCGGCGCGGGCCGACATGCTGGCCATCTTTCAGGATCTGGGCCGGATCTACCAGCGCACCGGGCGCAACCAGGAAGCCCTCGACGTGTGGAAGCAGCTCGAAGAGCTGTTCCCCGGCGACAACCAGGTGCGCGAGCAAATCGCCAGCGTGCTGGCCGAGGAAGGCGCCACCGAGGCGGCGCTCGAGCGCTACCAGGCGCTGGCCACGAGTGTGAAGGACCGCTTCCGCAAGGTCGAACTGGCCATCCGCGCCGCGCAGCTTACCGCGCAGCTCGGCAAGACCGACGAGGCGCTCGGGGCGTTCGAAGAGCAACTGGCGCTGGTGAATCCCGATAGCTGGCTGCACCGCGACATTCGGCGGCGCATCGAAGAGGTGTTCTGGTCGAGCGGCGACATCGACGGACTGGTCGACTACTACACCCACTGGGTCAAAGAGCACCCCGACGACGTCGACGCCATGATGCGCACCGCGCGGGTGCTGGCGGCACAGCGCCGGATGCCCGAGGCCGAAAAGTGGTTTCGCGATGCGATTGCCAAGGCCCCCTCGACCGCCGAGCCGCGGCTGGCGCTGGTCGAGGCGCTGGCGACCAACGATCGCTTCGCCGACGCTGCCAAGGAAATGGGCGAGCTGGTCGAACTGCAGCCGGACAATCCCGACTACATCGTTCGCTGGGGCGAGTTGGTATTCAACGATTCGCAGCGCAGCGAGGAAGATCGCCGCCGCGAGGCGGGTCAGATCTGGCGCCGCATGCTCGAGAAGCGCGGCGACGACCCCGTCACCGTGGCCCGCGTGGCCGACCTGCTGCGCGCCAGCGGCGCAAGCGACCAAGCCATCGAACAGTATGGCGCGGCCATCGAGCTTGCGCCCGGCGATCCTCAGTACCGCGAATACCTGGGCGAGTTCCTGCACCAACTGGGGCGCAAGGACGAAGCCCTGGCCACCTGGCGCGAACTGGCCTCGGGCGACCGCCGCACGCGCGACAACCTGGTGCGGCTGAGCGAAGTGCTCAGCACGTTCCGCTACGACGAAGAGGCCTTGGAAACGATCGCCGCGGCCTGCGAGATGAAGCCTACGTTCGGTCACCGCGCCCGCCATGCCGAGTTGCTGCGCGAGGCCAAGCGCTACGACGAGGCCCTGGCCGAGCTCGATCGGGCCGAGCCGCTGGCCGAGGACCCCGAGCTGCGCGAGTTGATCGTCGAGGAGCGGATCAAGAACTACCAGGCCAGCGGCGAGCTGCAGGACCGGATCGACGAGACCGAAGACGCCGTGGCGGGCGAAGCGGCCGACGATCCGGCCGCGTGGCGGCTACTGGCGCTGTTGCGCGATGCCGACCGCAAGTTTCAACTGGCTTGCGAGGCCGTGGACAAAGCGACCGAGCTGGCGCCCAACGACGTGATGACCTGGGAGACCGCCGCCACGCTGCACGAGCGGGCCGGGCACTTCGGCGACGCGGTCGCGGCCTATCGTAAGCTGGCGACCCTCGACCGCCGCTACCTGAGCCATTACCTGACGCAGATCGCTTCGCTCGAGATGCGGCTGGGCAACGCCGAAGCGGCACTCGAAACGGGCGAGGAGCTCATCGCCGCCGCGCCGGGCAACTCCGAGCACTATCGCTTCTTTGCCGACTTGTGCTTCCGCGTCGGCAACAGCGAACGGGCCTTCGACGTGCTGCGCCGCAACGTGCGGGCCAACCCGAACGAGCGCGATGCCCTCACCTACCTGGCCGGCCAGTTGGCCGAGGACTTTCAAACCGACGAAGCCATCGAGCTCTACTGGCGGGCTTTCGACCAGGCCACGAACATCGACGAAAAGAAGGAAGTCATCGCCCCGCTCACCGAGCTATATTTGCGTTCCAACCGGTTCGAGACCCTGATCGACCGCCTGGATGTGATCGGCCGCGAGGAGAACAAGCCGCGCGACGCCATCCTCTGGGTGGCCGAAGCGCACCAGGCGGCCGGCGACCTGGGCAAAGCCAAGCAACTGCTCGAGCAGTTGGCCCGCGAAGACAGCCGAGATACGAAGCTGCTGGAACAACTCGTGGCGCTGGCGCGAGCCGAGTACGACTTCGAGTCGGCGGCCGACTACCAGCGACGCATCGTGGCCGCCGCTCCCACGCCCGAGGCCGAGTACCTTCTGGCCAACCTGCTGCTGGAACTGGGCGACATCGATGAGGCCGAGGCCGCTTGGCTGAAGCTCTCGCAGCGCGGCGGGCACGCCCAGGCGCTCACCGCGTCGATCTACACCCTGCTGGGCAAAGAGCAATACGAAACCGCCGCCAAGGTGCTCGAACGGGCCATGGCCAAGGATCCCGGCAATTGGGAGATCCTCGGTCCGGCGATGTTGGCCTACGTGCAGCTCGATCGCGACGACGACGCCCGCGAGGTCGCCAAGCGCGTGCTGGCGATGAACGTCGAACCCGGCGAGCCGACCGAAGAAGTCGCCGAGGCGATCAAGAAGCGCTCGCGCCGCGGCAGCCGGACGAGCACGTACGACCCCTACGCCACGCTGGGCCAGCCGGTACGCACGCTGCAAGCGATCCAGTTGATCCAGCAGGCGATGGGCGTCAACCAAAACAACTATTCCAGCCGGCGCTCGGTGCCCAAGCCGCTGTGCTTTGGCGACGTGCGCGTGATGGCGAGTTGCATGCCCCTGTTGGCCGCCGAACAGGGCGCCGATACGCAGCGGATGGTCAAGGCGAAGGTCGACAGCGCCCTCGAATCGAAAGACGTCGACGAGCTGTGGCAGGCGCTCTCCTACGTGTTGTGGATAAATCCGCGAGCGGCGTACTCGTACGACAGCGACGACGACTATCAGAAGTTGCTCGAAGCGCTCGTGGCCCAGGAGGACCCGCATGCGGCTTCGCAACTGCTTGCCCGCAAAGTCAACCAGCGACGCACTCAAGCCAGGAGCGGGCAATCGAAACTCGCGCCGCTCGAGCCCGACGAGATCAAGGAATTCAAGCGCCTGGGCAACTTGGCCGCTCGGGCCAATCCGGGAACGCCGAACTACACCGACTTGTACTTGGCAGCCGACCTGTCGCGCAGCGGCGCCGTCGAAGAGGCGGCCGCACTTCTCGACCGGTATCTCGAGCAAGCCAGCACCTTCAGCCGAGGATCGGTGGCGGCGTTGCAGGCGGTCAACGTGTTGCTGGCCGACAACTACCAGGAGCCGCCAACGTCCCAGATGATCGACAAGGCCCTCGAGCTGTTTCACGCGGGGCTGGCGGACACTTCACTAAGCGGTTCGAGTGGGGCAAACACCGGCCACCTGCTCGCTACCCTGGTCGAACAACTCGTCAAGTTAGGACGCCGGCAGGATGCCCTGCAAGTCGTCGATGACGTGCTGCAGTGGCAGGCCGAGCAAGTCACGACGCTGCGTCCCTCCCAGCGCCGAAGGTTTCGCTCGTCGACTCCGCTTAGCTTCGGCCGCAGCGTAAACGGGCGCTACGTCCGGTCCAACGTCGAATTTCCGCCGGTGTCGCCCGTGTTCGGGGCCGAGGCCATTCTGGCGGTTTTCGGATTGCACGAAGCCTGCAAGGATGATCCGAAGCAATTGGCCGAAGTATCGAAGGCCGTCGCCGAGCGAGCCGACGAGTCGACCGACGATCCCTACCTCAAGCTGGCCCGACGGCTGGCCGGCGCGTCGATGGCCTATTGGTCCGACGATCATCAGCAGGCGCAAAAGGTGCTCGCCGATATCGATGCCGCGCGGGTCGATGCGCAGCCGCTGGCGCTGATGAAGTCGCGGCTGCTCTACGAGTCGGGCGACGTGCCGGGCGCCCTGGCGATTATCGAAACGTTGCGGCCCACCAATCAACAAATGCTCGTCGACCGCGAGTTGACGATCCTGCAGCTCGTGCTGCAGCGCGGCGACCTGGAGCGAGCCAAGGCCAGCGCCCAGAAGCTATTCGCCCTGCGGCTCGATTCGGACACCGAGTTGAAGCTGGCCGATTTGATGTATCAGCTCGGCATGCGCGAGCTGGGCGACCGGATGATGGGCCGCCTGCGCCGCCGCGCCGGCGGCAAGCAGGACACCCTGGTGCAATTGATGAATCGCTATGCCTCGTCCGGCGATCCGGAAGAGGCCGCCGAGATCGCCCGCCAGGTGGTGCGCCGCACGTCGCCCCGGGCGACTTCAAACTCGTATACCGCCGAAAACCAGCAGCACGAACAGGCCGTGCGCGTGCTGGCCCAAACCGGCGCTCTCGACGAACTGATCGAGCGCTACGAGGGGCTCGTCGAGCGGTCGCCCAAGAGCAAGAAGCTGGCTGACAAACTCTGCGCCTTCTACGAAGCCGCTGGCCGTCGCTCCGACGCCGAAGAGCTGCGGCTCAAGGCCGTCGATTCGGTGCCCCACGATCCCCGGTCGCTCTATCAGGCCGGGCTGCAGTTGACCCGCCTGGAAAAGCACGATGAGGCCGTCGAGAAATTCATCGAGGCCGTGATCAAGTCGCCCGACCTGCTGAACAACAACTACTACAACATGCGTACGTCGTTCGAGAAGGCCAAGGCCTGGGCACGCTTCTCGGACGCACTGGTCGACAACGGGCTGGGAAAGATCCAGCAGAGCTATCGCCTCGGCGAGATCATGCGGGAGCTGGGCCAGGCAAACGAGAACGAGGCGCTCAACCGCCTGCTATATGCATCGCTGAGCGAACTCGACTGGTCGCAGGTGTCGCAATCCTTGTACCCCTTCTCGAGCCTGAACGTGAAGCCGGAGGAAAAGCTCGTCAAGCTGGTGACCGAAAAGCTGACCGACGAGGACGCCGACTTTTCGAACCTGACGAACACCGCATTCGTCCGATCGCGAAGCTCACAGGGGCAGACCTCGGGATTCGTCGACGGCATCGCCGAGATCGTGGCGGCAGACGACGCGCTGCGAAAAGACGTCAGCCAGGCCATGCGGAAGCGGCTGAAAAAATCGGACGACGAGTTGTTTGCCCGCGTGCTGTTGGCGCTGGTGCTCACCGACCAGAAAGAGTTCGACGAGGTCGAAGCCACGATGCAGCCGCTGCTGGATAAAGAAAAGAAGGAGAACGCCGACGGCCAGGCCGTGTGGTGCGTCGCTTCGGCGCTAACGCATCGGAGCAAGAACCCGGGTCTGGGCGCGAAGCTGCTGGAAGGTTTTGGCAGCGACAACCTGCCGGAACGCAACAGCGACTTTGAATACACGGCCGCCTCGCTGCTGGCCTACGCCTACGAGCGATCGGGACGCAAGGCCGACGCGCATCGCATCCTGATCGAAGAGCTGAAGAACGCCGAGATCAATGAGCAATACGCCAACAACCCCGGCTACGGCGAGTACCAGTACATCGGCTCGCTGTGCAGCCTGGCCGAGCGGTTCCTGAAAATGGACTATCCGGCCGAGGCCTTTCTCGCCTACCGCAAGGCGTACTCCGACGAAACGATGCTCGATCGCGCGGTTAAATGGGGCGGCACCTATCAGAAAACCCGACGCGATCGCCTGCGCGAGCAGATTACCCAACAGCAGGACGCCGGCACGATCTCGCGGCTGGTCAAGGCGACGCTCGACGACTCGCAAGACGTGGACGACGCCACGACCACGGCGGTCGCCTTTTTGACCGAGCCGCAGGTCGAACGCAATTCGTTGATGGACACGCAGGTCACGATGCCGCTCGCGGAGTTTACCTCCGCCATCGGCGAGAACAAGAAGATGCGCGAAGCCGTGAGCAAAGTGCTCGACGATCTCCCGCCGCCCGATGCGCAAGCCTCGCTGCGGTCGCTGGTGACTCGGCTGATGATCAGCGACGCCGTGAAGGACGAAGAACAGGCGAAGAGTTCGGCCCAAGCGATTCTGGCCTGGACCGATGCGCACGCGGCCAACGCGGCGGGCAGCACGGATTCGGCCGCGGATGAGCCCGAGACGGCGGAGGATCCGAAGGAGGAATCGAAGACTGACGCCAAGCCGGAGAAAAAGCAGGCCGAACCTCTCAACGACGAACTGCTGCTCGGCATGGCCGCCGCGCGCATGCCCGCCGAGGTTCCACCCGGCGACGTGGTCAAGCTGCTCGAGCGAGCCAGCGCCGCCGCCGAGGCCGAAAAACAGACGGCCCTGGTCGGCAGCCTGCGGTGCCAGATCGCCAAACGCATCGCCGACGACGAGCCGGACCGAGCCCGGCAGATGTTCCGGGCAGCGCTCGACGAGCTGCTGCCTCCCGCCGACGAACAAGCCAGCGCGAACAACGAGAAGGAGACCGACTGATGAGGCGCAGGGGCAGAGATCGGACATACCAGGGGATCGCGCGCTGCGCGCTGGCCGCGATGTTGGTTGCGGCGCCGGCGCTGGTCGCAGGCCAGGTCGCCCGCACGGCCCGCAAGCCGGCGGATCCAGCCGACGCGAGTCACGCCGAGCGTTGCGTGGCGGCGATCGATCTGGCCGTGGTGGCGGCCGAGAGCGGCATCGTCGACGTGTCGATGGAAGCCATGCGCCGGGCCACGCAGAAAGGTCCGCCGGTCGCCAACCTGGAGCTGGGCGGACTGCTGGGCAAGAAACCGGTTCAGAGCGGCAATCCGGGAAACCAGCCCACGCCGACCGAGTCGGCCCAGTCGAAGCTGGCATCGCGCCTGCAGAAGCTGCACGCCGCTTGGAAGAAACACGAGGTCGATCCCGTAGCGGCTTACGAGGCTTTCAAACTGCTGGTGTTTCCGCCCCAGCGGCCCAGCGAGGCGTTTGTATACGGCGAGTCGATGCTCGACACGAGCCGGGTCACCTATTCCAACATCGAACTCGAAACCGAGCCGCCGAAGCTGGAAACCTCGGGCGCCGGGGCCCTGGTCGAATGGGCCCAGCGTGCCAACCGCCAGGACAACCTGCTCGAGACAGCCGCCAGCCGCGCGTCGTTTCCTAGCGCGGCCGACGCGGTCTTGCTGGTGCGTGCCCTCGTGGCTCAAGACCCCTCGCGCTCGCTGGACGAAGTAAGGTCGGTGTGCGAGACCGTCGCCGAGCGTCCCCAAGCGGTGATCGGCACCCCGGAAGCGACGCTGCTGTTCGGCCACGTGTACGAGGCCATGAAGCGGCTGCCCGACGATGCCCCCGAGCGCGAAAAGGCCGTCGAGGCCATTCTCGCGGCCATGCCGCGCCAGAATAATTGGTCGGCGAACGAGTGGCTGCTGTTCTTCGTCTGCAAGGCCATGCGCGACGCCGTGGACGCGGGCGACGCCGAGGGTTTCGATCGCTACGCGGCCACGGCCATGTCGCGCTACGACAGCATTCGCGCCAACAACGTCGACTACGTGGCCCGGCAGGAAGCCGGACTGTATGCCGGGGCCGTGAGCCGCGCGTTCGCGGCCGGCCGGCTGAAGCTGGCCGCCGACTTCCTTCGCAAGCAGAACCAACTTCCCGGGGCGCTCGAGTATCTCCAGTCGCAAGGCAGCTACCTGCTCGATCCGGAACGGGCCACGATGCAGACGCTACTGGCGCTCGAGCGGGCAGAACGCTACGAATTACTCAAGAACATCGTGTGGAAACTGCCCGACCTGGGGCTTGCCGGGCTGGCCCGCATGAACGCCACGGACCGCATCCCGCCGCTGTTCGCCAAGCTGGCTCCGGCGGACCTGCCCTGGCACGTGGTGGACGGCAAGGACACGCACACCGCCAGCGTGCTCGAGTGGACGATGCGCGATGCGATCGCGCTGGGAAAACAAGCCGAGATCGAGGAGCAGCTCAAGCTCCTGGTGGAGCGAAAGTCGGACAACGCGCGTCTGGCCCGCGCGGTCTACGACCTGGCGCAAGACAAGCCGATCGACCTGGCGGCGTTGGCACACGACCGCCCCGGCGGCCGCAAGTGGTTGCTGCCGTCGATGGGACGGGGCAAGGACGTTGTGCCGCTCGATCTCGAAGTCGTCGAGCAGTCGTTGGACGATGAGGAGTATCGCAAGCTCGGCCAGGAGTTGCTGACGCGACTGAAAGTGCAGGCGATCTCCAACAACCAGCCCCTGTTCGTCTCGTTGACGCGCGAGCTCGACGCGCGGGCCAAGGGAGAAATCCCCGAGATCACGCAGTCGCGCCTGGCGCACTGGGTCGTTGCCGACGACGTTGAAGCCGGCAGTTACCTGGGCGGCCACGTGCCCGAGACGCTCTGGGTTCAGCACGACGACAAGTCGTGGGGGCATCAATTCGGCACGGACTTTTCGATGCTGATGCTCCGCTATCCGCTCCAAGGCAATTACACGATTTCGTTCCGCTATCGCGATGGAGGCTTTCTCGAGAGCGCGGCGGAACTCTCCGGTCGCGTGTTCGAGTTTCTCGGGAACAGCAGCCGCACTTACGTACGCGACGTCGGCTTTCGCAGTTCGGGCAGCCTCACCACCGACCAGATCGACCGCGATGCCTTCAACGACATCCGGCTCGAGCGAAAAGGGGACGAGTTGGTTCTTCGCATCAATGACGACTTCGATCAGAAGCTCGAGGTACCCGCGGCGGACTTTCCCTTTTTCGCGCTGGCGGCGCACCACTATCGCCGCACCACCGTCGAGAACGTCAAGATCGAGGGCGACGTCACCATCCCACGCCAGGTCGACATGCTGTCGCCGGGGCTGGTCGGCTGGAGCGGGCGATTCAAAGGCGACCGCCTGCCGCGGTTGGCCCTGCTGCCGGACGACAAGGAGCCGGACAACTCGGACAAGTCCGACTTCGAGTGGTGGCTCGCCGACGGTGTGCTGGAAAGCGTCGAGCACGAGCCCAAGAAGCCGCGCTCCAACGCCGGCATCGCCGCGCTGCTCAACGCCGAGCGGCCGCCGCGCGAACGGCTCATCCAGTACATGCGTCCTTTGTGCAACCGTGAGCAGGTGGCGCTCGAGTTCTATTACGAGCCGGGCAAGTTCACGCTGGCTCCGGCCCTGGGCCGCATCGCCATGCTGCTGGAAGACGACGGCGTGGCGCTGCACTGGATCACGGCCGATCCGGCCGGATTGATTACGGGCATCGACGACCAAAATCGCATCGTCGACGAAACCGCCGAGCAGCCCAACCCCGTCAAACTCAAGGCAAACGACTGGAACCAGCTTACGCTCCGGATGGAGGGCGACGTGGCGGTGCTGGCCATCAACAACCAGGAGGTGTACCGCCGCACTTGGGAACCCGAGGCGGGCCGAGTGTTCGGACTGTTTCGCGACCCGACCCAGTTCCAAGTGCGCGTGCGTGGCGCCGCGTTGACCGGCCCCTGGCCCGAACAGCTTCCTGAAGACCTGTTCGAGCTAAAGTCGGAAGACAAGGTGACTTGGGAAAGTGGTGATCGGCTGGGATCGGAAAACCGGCCGAGGGTATCGACAAAAGGCGCGGCGAATTTCACGCGATCTGCTACAATCCGCTAGGTTGTAGGCGCACATACCCCCCGATCCTACAGAGAAGGGCCTCGAGTCATGCTCTCGCAACTGCAAGCCCGGCTGCGTCCGATTCGGTTTCGTCAACGCTTCGACCGCGCCTTGCGGTGGGGAACCGCCGGGTTGGCGATCGGCGCGGCGGCGGGATCCGCTTGGTACCTGGCCGCATGGCTGGGAGCCGGTCTGGCACCCGGGTTCGCATGGCTATTGCTACTGGGCGGGGTCGTGACGGCGGCGGTTGTGGGCCTGGTCTGGCCGGTCAGTTGGACCTCGTCGGCCCGGCTCGTCGATGCCGTGTACGGGCTCAAGGATCGCACGCTCACCGCGCTCGACTTCGCCGGACGGCGCGCGAGCGAACCGGTGCACACGTTGCAGATGGCCGACGCCATGGATCATCTCTCCTCCGTCGACGCGCGCCGCGTGGTGCCTGTGCAAATGCCGCGGCTGGTGCCGCTGGCCGTGGCGGCCACGGCCGTGATGATCGCGCTGGGCTTCCTGCCGATGTCACAACAGGCGCTCGAGGCCAAGACGCCCGCCGGGCCGCTGGAAGTGGTGCTCGACCAGGCGGCGTTGCTCGAAGAGACCATGATCGAGGACCTCGAAGAGCTGGCCGAGGAGAGCGAGGACGAAGAACTCAAGGAACTGGCCGAGGAAATGAAAGAGGCCGTCGAAGAGCTCAAGGACCCTGAAGTCGATCAGCGTGAGGCGCTGGCCAAGCTCTCGGAAATGCAGGCCGCGATCACCGAGGCCGTCAAGGCGCTCGACGTCGAACAGGTCGACGCGCAACTCGAACAGCTCGCCGACGCGCTCGAAGCCTCGCAAGCCACCGAGGCCGCCAGCCAGGCGCTGAAGGCGGCGGACCACCAGAAGTCGGCCGAGGAGTTGGAAAAGATCGACGCCTCGACCATGTCGAAAAAAGAGCGCGACGCAGTCACTTCGAACCTGTCCAAGCTGTCCAAGAGTCTCGGCAAGGGCAAGAAAGGCCAGTTGAGCGCCGCGGTGCAGGAGATGCTCGAAGGTCTTTCCAACGAGAACGACTCGAAGAGCAAAGAGGGCTTCTGCAAGGCGGCCGGCATCTGCCGCAAGCAGGGCCTGCGCAAGAAAATAAGCGAGTGCCTCGGCTGCCAGCTCAATCGCCTGGCCGAGTGCAAGGGCTGCTGCCAGGGACAATGCCTCTCGCCCAGCATGACGGCCAAGAAGAGCAACCGCTCGAGCAACAAGGCCGGACTGGCGTCCTCGAACAAGCCGCTGGGCGAAGAGAAGACGAAGCTCGACTCGCGCCGTCGCGACGAAAATCTGACCGGTGCCCAGGGCGATGGCCCCAGCGAACGTGAGACGCTCACCACGGCCGAAGCCCGGCAGGACGCGGCCCGCTCGTATCGCGAGCGCTACGTCGAGTACCGCAAGCAGATGGAAGACGTGCTCGACAGCGAGCCCCTGCCGTTAGGCCACCGCGAAACCGTGCGCAAGTACTTCGAGGCCATCCGCCCCTCCACCGCCGAGAGCGAACTGGTCGGGCAGGACGAGACTCTGTCGAACTAGCCGCGTCACCCGATCGGCCGAAATTCAAGGTTAATTCTTGAGGCCACCGCGCGGCTCTCTGCCGCCTCGCCGGGCTCTTGAAGCGCCCGTGGGCTTTCGCGCCCGCAACCCGCCGCAGACAGATCGCGGCCGCGCGCCTATACTGATGAGCGGATTTCTGTGACGCGCGACGACGGCTGGCGGCGTCCGCCGCGCTCGTTTGACGGGTGCTGCGCCTATGACTCCAGAGGAATTGATGCGGCTGGCGATCGAAAAGTGCCGCCAGGGCATCGACGACGGCAACACTCCTTTCGGTTGCGCTATCGCTCAGGGCGACCGCATTCTGGCCGTCTCGCACAATATCGTTTGGGCCACGACCGACATCACGGCCCACGCCGAGGTGACGGCCATTCGCGCCGCCTGTTTGGAACTGGGCGACATTCACCTCGAAGGGGCGATGGTGGCCACCACTTGCGAGCCCTGCCCGATGTGCGCCTCGGCCTTGCATTGGGCCCGCGTGGGCACGGTGTACTACGGGGCTACGATTGCCGATGCGGCCGAGGCGGGTTTTAACGAACTGAGCGTGCCGGCCGAGCAGTTGATGAAAATGGGCGGGAGCAACGTCAAGTACGTGTCGGACCTGCTCCGCGAGCCGTGCCGGGAGTTGTTCGCGTATTGGAAAAGCGGCCCGAACATGCGCAGCTACTAGGTCGCGCGTGCCCCGGGCAAAGAATGCATGACGAACAAGGAATCGACATCCGCCGCCAACGTTCCCGGCATGCAACGCGTGCGACAAGCGGCGCGTCGGATCATGGCCCGTTGCGACGAGCTTGCCCGCTGCACGGATTGCGCGGGCGAGATCACGCGTCTGTTCTGCTCGCCGGCGATGGAGTCCGCGCACGATCTGCTACGGGGATGGATGCAGGAGGCCGGCCTCGGTTGCCGCATGGATGCCGCGGGCAATTTTCGGGGTCGGCACGAACCGCCGAGCGCCGGCGGCGAAGCGGCGCGACCGCTGGGGGTGCTGCTGATCGGTTCGCATCTTGATTCGGTCGTCAATGCTGGCCGGTACGACGGCCCCTTGGGCGTGCTGTTGGGCCTGGCCGTCGCCGAGCTCGCGGCCGAGGCGCAAGCGCGACTGCCCTTCGCACTCGAGGTTGTTGGCTTTTGCGAGGAGGAGGGCGTGCGCTACCAGGCACCCTTCTTCGGATCGCGTGCCCTGGCGGGCGAAGGCGCCGGCGAGTTGCTTGAGCGCGTCGATGCCCACGGCGTGACGTTGGCCGATGCCCTGCGCCGCTTCGGCGGAGATCCCGATCGATTGGCCGACTGTGCCTGCGGCGACGAGGAGATCGTCGCTTACCTCGAGCCGCATATCGAACAGGGCCCGGTCCTCGAGCAGCATGGCGTGCCCCTGGGAATCGTCACCGGCGCCGTGGGGCAAACCCGTGCCAGCCTGCAATTTGTCGGCCGCGCAGGCCACGCCGGCACGGTGCCCATGTGCGCTCGGCGCGATGCCCTGGCTGGTGCCGCGCAGTTCGTGCTCGAGCTGGAAGCCTTGGCCCGCGCCACCGACGGCCTGGTGGCCACGGTCGGCCATCTCGAAATGGCGCCTAACGTGGCCAACGTGATCCCCGCCGCGGCGCGTCTCCGGATCGATTTGCGTCATGCCGACGACGCGACCCGCCAGAGCGCAACTTCGCAGGCCATGCTCCGGGCCGCAACGATTGCCCGCGAGCGCGGCCTCGATTTCGAAGTGCTGTGGCTCGAAGAGACCGGGCGGGTCGACTTCGACGGCACCTGCGTCGATCTGCTGGAGCGGTCCGTAGTCGAAGCCGGGTGGCAGCCGCACAAACTCGCCAGCGGCGCCGGCCACGACGCGATGGTAATGGCCAAGCGGTACCCCAGTGCGATGTTGTTCTTGCGCTGTGCCGGAGGCACTAGCCATCATCCGGACGAGTGCGTGAGTGAATCGGACGTGTGCGCGGCCCTCGACGTCCTGTGGCGTTTCGTCGAACATCTAGCGCGCCGGCGCGTCGCCCGCGGCGTGCCGCCGGTTGGTTCTTCTTCGTAAGGATCCGCGGATAAAGCTTCATGACGGACCCGATTCGCAATCTGCCCTTTGGTTCAACCCGCAGCCGGATCACCCGGCAGTACGCATTGATCACGCCCGACACGCACGTGGCGACGCCACGGGTGCATTGGAAGAACGCGTCCGCCGTCGTGCACATTTCGCCGCAGATGGGGGCGCGGTTCACGCAGTACACCGCCGAGCTGGGGCCGGCAGCCGCGAGCGGCCCGCCGCCGCCGGGCGTCGAGCGTTTCGTGTTCGTGCTGAGCGGCAGCGTGCAACTGGCGGTCGAGGGCAAGTCGCGCACGTTGGGCCCGGGGCACTTCGCGTTTCTGCCCGCCGACATGCCGCACGAGATGACCACAGGCGAGGGGCCGTCATCGGCGAAGCTGGCCGTCTTCGAAAAGCGCTTTGAACCCGACGGCACGGCCGCGCCCCAAGTGCGCGTCGGCGATCAGCGCGACGTTGCCGGCGACGTCTTCCTGGGCGACCCCGCCTTGCGCTTGCAGACGCTGCTGCCGACCGAGCCAGCGTTCGACCTGGCGGTAAACTTGTTCACCTACGACCCCGGCGGACACCTGCCGCAGGTCGAAATCCACGTCATGGAACACGGGCTGCTGATGCTCGAGGGTTCGGGCGTTTATCGCCTGGGGGAGGATTGGTTTCCGGTACAGCAGGGCGACGTGATCTGGATGGCCGCGTATTGCCCGCAATGGTTCGTCGCCATGGGCAAGAAGCCGGCTCGCTACTTGTACTACAAGGACGTGAGCCGCGACCACACGACGCTGTGAGCACCCGATTCGGCCACATGGAATCCACCGTCGACATCGCGAAACTCTCCGCCGAGCTGGAGCATCTGGCCACCTTCACCGACGCGCCCCCGCCGGCGGTCACTCGGGTGATGCTCTCCGACACCGATCTGGCCGCACGCGAATACCTGATGAGGCTGATGGAAGAGGCCGGCTTGACCGTGCGCATCGACGCGGCGGGCAACCTCTTTGCGCGGTGGTCGGGCACCGATCCTCACTTGCCGGCCGTGGCCACCGGGTCGCACACCGACGCCATTCCCCACTCGGGACGGTACGACGGCACCGTGGGCGTGTTGGGCGGCCTCGAGGCAATTCGCTCGCTCAAGCGGTCGGGGCATTTGCCGCGGCGGGCCATCGAGCTGGTGATGTTCACCGCCGAAGAGCCCACGCGCTACGGCGTCGGCTGCCTGGGAAGCCGACTCATGTCGGGAGCCATCACGGGCCGCAAGGCCGAGAAACTGGTCGATGGCGATGGTGTATCGTTCGGCGATTTCCACAAGCGTGCCGGCGGCGCAGGCACGCTCGAAGAAGTGCGCTTGCCGCGGAAGCATTTTCGCGCCTTTGTCGAGTTGCACATCGAGCAAGGGCCGCGACTGGAAGCCTCGGAAACTCCGATCGGCATCGTCACGGCTATCGCCGCGCCCGCGTCGCTGCGGGTCACGTACGTGGGTGCCGGCGGCCACGCGGGGGCGGTGCTGATGGCCGACCGGCGCGATGCCCTGTTGCCGGCCGCGGAGTTGGCCGTGGCCGTCGACTCGACGGCGCGCAACCTGGGCACGACCGACACCGTGGCCACGACCGGCGTGCTCGACGTCCATCCGCGTGCCGTCAACAGCATTCCCAGCCGCACGTACCTGGAAATCGACGTGCGCGACGTCAACGAGTCGCGCCGCAACAACGTGCTGGACGTGATCCGCCATCAGGCCCAGGCCATCGGCGACCGCCACCGGCAGGAGACCACGGTCGAAACAATCAACGCCGACGCGCCGGCGACCTGCGATCCGCAAATCGTCAAGGTAATCGAAGCGGCCGCCGACGAAGCGCAACTGACGTCGAGCCGCATGATCAGCCGCGCCTACCACGATTCGTTGTTCATGGCCCAAGTCTGTCCGACGGGCATGATCTTCATTCCTTGCCGCGAGGGGCTGAGCCACTGTCCCGAAGAGTACGCTTCGCCGCTGGACATTGCCCGGGGCGTGCAGGTGCTGGCGGCCACGTTGGCCCGATTGAGCTCCGAATGATTCGTTCGCTCTCGGTTCAGCCGGGGCGATTCCTATTGAGAAAGCAAACCATGACCGCCCCCTCGCTCGTCTCTCAATCGTATGGCAAGACGCAGGTGCGGCTTTCGCGCGTGTTTCGTGATGGCCCGCGCCACGAGATCATCGAGACGACGCTCTCAATTGCCTTGGAAGGGGACTTCGACGCGGCGTACACGCAGGCCAATAACGCTCCGGTCGTGCCCACCGACACGATGAAGAACACTGTGTATGTCTTGGCGCGCCGCCACGCGATTCGCTCGATCGAAGGCTTCGGCCAATTGCTGGCCGGGCACTTCCTGGAACAGTACGCCCAAGTTTCTCAAGCAACCGTGACCTGCGAGCAGCAACCGTGGTCGCGGATGGAGTTCGGCGGCCAGGCTCACGACCATGCGTTTCTCGGCGCGACGGCACAGCGCTACACCTGCCGCGTTGCCGCCCGCCGTGGGGCCGTAACGACCATGACGTCCGGATTGGCGGGGCTCCGGGTGCTGAAAACGACCCGCTCGGCGTTTGTCGACTTCTATCGTGACGAGTACACCACGCTGCCCGACGCGGAGGATCGGATTTTCGCCACGGCGATCGAAGCCCATTGGCCTTGCCCTAGGCTCGATGCGGACTGGACTGCGGCGCGGCAGGCAATTCGCGCGGCCCTGCTCGAGGTGTTTGCCAACCAGGACAGCAAATCGGTGCAGCACACGCTGTATGCGATGGCGCAGTCGGCCTTCGCGGCCTGCAACGCGATCGACGAAATCAGCATTCGCATGCCCAACCAGCATCACCTGCTGGCGAACCTAGCGCCGTTTGACCTCGACAATCCCAACGAAGTGTTCGTGCCCACGAGCGAGCCGTTTGGAGACATTCAGGCCACGCTCCGCCGCGGCGACTGAGAACATGAACGCCCAGCAAACTTCTCCGCCGCGATTCGCGCTTCGCAGCCGCCGGGTCGTGTTGCCCGACGGCGTGCGGCCCGCGGTCGTGGTCGTGGAGGGCGAGAAGATATTCGAAGTCGTCGACCACGGCACGGCGAGTCCGGCCTACCCGATCGAGGATCTGGGCGACCTGGTCCTCGCGCCGGGAATTGTCGACATCCACGTGCACATCAACGAGCCGGGGCGCACCGAGTGGGAAGGATTCGAGACCGCCACACAGGCAGCAGCGGCCGGCGGTGTCACGACGCTGGTCGACATGCCGCTCAACAGCAGCCCGACGACGACTTCGCCGGCGGCCCTCGAGGCGAAACGACAAGCCGCCGCCGGAAAGTGCTGGGTCGACGTTGGCTTTTACGGAGGACTCATCTCGGGCAACGCTGCCGAGGTGGCGCCGCTGCTCGAAGCCGGCGCGCTGGGCATCAAGGCGTTTCTTTGCCCCTCAGGGCTCGATGATTTTTCCGCGGCGGCGCTTGAGGACCTCGAAGCCGCGGCCCCGGCCCTGACGCGTGCAGGTCGACCGCTCTTGGTGCATGCGGAATTGGTCGATCCCAAGACGCGGCAACCGGCGACGACGCGGAGCTACGCGGAGTTCGCTGCCAGTCGCCCGCCGGATTGGGAAGCGGCCGCGATCGAGATGCTCATCGACTTTTGCCGCCGCACGGGCTGCCGGGTGCATGTCGTTCATCTGTCGAATGCCGGTGCGCTGCCGATGCTGGACGAGGCCCGCGGCGAGGGCATGCCGATTTCGGTCGAGACGTGCCCGCACTATTTGCATTTTTCGAGCGACCAGGTGCCCGAGGGCGCCACGCAGTTCAAGTGCGCGCCGCCGTTTCGTGACGCGTCGCAGCGTGAGCAGCTCTGGGAGGGTTTGCGGCGAGGCGGAATCGATACCGTGGGTTCCGACCATTCCCCCTGCCCTCCGGCAATGAAACATCTCGAGTCAGGTGATTTCGTGGCCGCCTGGGGCGGCATCAGCTCGCTGGAACTGACCCTGCCGGTGGTTTGGACGGGGGCCGCCGCGCGGAGCTTCGATCTGGCGACCGTCTTCGGCTGGTTGTCCGAGCGGCCGTCGCAGCTGGTTGGGCTCGGCGACCGCAAGGGGCGTATCGCCCCGGGATTCGATGCCGACCTCGTCGTCTGGAACCCGGAGGCGCGTTGGACGGTCGACGCCGAGCGCCTTCACCAGCGCCACAAGCTGACTCCCTATGACGGCGCGGAACTTTGCGGCCGGGTCGAGCGCACGTACGTACGGGGACATCGGGCCTGGTCCTCCCCTACAATTTGTGAAACACCGCCGGGACAACTTCTCAGCGCGGACTCCTTGCCGCGGGAGCTGTGAGCATGGCCATCGCCGAAAGAATCAACGCGCTGAATGCCGCCGAGGCCACCACGGCCATGACGAATTGTTGCGCGGCCCAGAAATGGATCGAGGCGATGATGGCCTGCCGGCCCTTCGACGACGATGAACACGTGCTTGCCCGGGCTGAAGCGATCTGGCGGCAACTCGACGGCGACGCCTGGCGGGAAGCGTTCGCGGCGCATCCGAAAATCGGCGATCTCGATAGCCTGCGAGCGCGGTTCGCGGATACGCGCGCTTGGGCGGGCGACGAACAGGCTGGCGTGACCGGTGCTGACGAGGAAGTGCTACGACAGTTGGCCCGGCTCAACGGCGAGTACGAAAACCGCTTCGGCCACATCTTCATCGTGTGTGCCACGGGCAAAAGCGCTGCAGAAATGCTGGCCATCCTGCAAAGCCGCATCGATAACGCCCCCGACAAGGAACTGCGGATTGCCGCGGAAGAACAACTCAAGATCACCCTGATTCGTTTGCGAAAGCTCGCGCCATGAATATCTCCATCTCGACCCACGTGCTGGATACTTCGATCGGCCGCCCGGCCGGGGGCCTCGAATTCGAACTGGCCCGCCAGAACGCCGAGGGGAATTGGGATGTGCTCGTCGAACGCGCGACCGACGACGACGGCCGAGCAGGCGACCTGCGGGCCGACGCCCAACCGCCCGGCGGCGTGTTCCGCTTGACGTTCGCCACCGGGGCGTACTTCAAGCGCATGGGGGTCGACACGTTCTATCCGCAGGTGAGCGTCGAGTTTCGCGCCTCGCCCGACGAGCACTACCACGTGCCGCTCCTGGTCAGCCCATTCGGCTATTCGACGTACCGCGGCAGTTGAAGGCTGACGACACGCCCCCCGGGCTTATCCCCTCGAAAACGGCTAGCTTTGCCGATGGCCAGCGTACTTCGACTCGAGCGGTTCGATTGCGCTGCTGGTGTTGGTTAGAATCGTGCCAGGTCCGGCGCAGCACTCTCACTCTCGGAAGTCTCCGGGAATAAAATGGCCAGCTTGGCCCGACCTTATTGGAATATGTTGACCCCGCGGAGCACCGCCTCATGCTGAAACGCCGCTTGCTGCTGGAATGCCTGGAGTCTCGCCAACTCTTGGCGGTGACGACTCCTGGGACGCTGAATCGCCCCGCCGACCCGGTCGTGATGACCGGTGCCGATGTTCCCGCGGTGCTGGGCATCGCTCCTGAGGACCTGGTTGCCTTTCGCGACACCGGCAGCGGCTGGGAGCAGATTCCCATTCAGGTCGACGAGCGGGCGCTGGCCACGATGCACCAGATCTACGGCCAGGCGATCAATCACCCGAACCTGACGATCCTCACCTACGCCGACCCAAATACGTATGTGGGGGCCGATCCCGATTCGACGTTGGACGCCGACGACGAGATCGCCTTCATGGCCAAGGACACCGGCGGACGCGTTTCGCTCTCGCAGCCGGCACCGGCCGACGTGGACCTCGCGTCGCGAGTCGAGTTGGTGATCTCCGATCCGGTGGACGCGGGCAATCAAGGTTGGGTCTATCTGTTCCAGCGTACGTCCGGCGCGCTCAGCCCCGGAGCCGGCGTCAGCTACGTCGACTACCAGTTCAACCTGCTGGTGGGCAACGGCAACTATCTGGCCAACTACGACACCGCCAGCGGCCCCAACCCCGAGAACAGTACGATCGAAACCGATTACTACTCCCGGCGATTCGTCGAGCGCTGGATCACCGATGAGCTGAACATCAAAGTGGGCACCGACGTCGACCTGCTCGATCGCCACCGCTTTCAGTTCGCGCCCGGGTTCGGCGGCCGCTCCGAAGATACGTTTTCCGCGGGCGAGGGCGCTTTCATCATCAACAAGAGCGGCCCCGTGCGGGCGATTCGTTCCTGGGTGGGCGCCAATAGCGGACCCTACACCCAGCGTGAGGAGATCTATTACGAGCAGCGCGAGGATGTCTATACGTACCTGCGCGTGCATGCGATCCCCGCCGGGATGGACCTGTTCGACTACAACGCCGCGGCCAGCGGCATGATCTACTACAATGAGTTGAACCCCGCCGGCGTTCTCGTCGACGGTCAGCCCGACTCAGTGACTACCGGCGCGTATGAGTGGGAACTGCTGGTCGGCGCTCAAGGCTCGCTGTCGCAGAGCCACGTGCTCGATACGAATCTGCCGGGCTACAGCCAGACGTCCTACTACCTGGACGACATCACACCTCCTGCCGGCGAAACGCAGGTGACCGGCGACTCCGAATCGTGGGGGCAAAGCGGACCCTGGATTCACAACCTGGCATCCACCGACGTGGGCAGCCCCTACTATTTGACGTCGCTGCGCGCCTTGTACTACGGTGGGCCGGACGTGACGACGGCCGACGCCGAACGCCACAACGAGCTGGTTCACAATCCGCTGCAGGCAGCGATCGACGGCTCGCCCCAGCCGGCCGCGATCCTCGGGCGTCACGTGTTCTACAACGAATCGAAGTTCGATGGCGGCACCCCCGGCGTCAGCACTTCCGACGACCTGGCGATCGCAACCGACAAGAGCGCCTACCTGCCCGGCAGCGGCGCTGCGACCTTCGACAACGTCACCAGCTACTCGCGCGGCATCAACGGCATCATGATCGACATCGCCGCTCCGGCCGGCACGCTGTCGATCGACGATTTTGCGTTCAAGATGAGCGCGCAATCCGGAGCCAATAACACGCCCAGCACCTGGTCGGCCGCTCCGGCACCGGCGGCCTTCAGCGTTCGCCCGGGCGCCGGCGTGAGCGGATCCGATCGCGTCGAGATCATTTGGCCAGCCGGCGCGATCGAGAACCGCTGGCTGGAAGTGCTCGTCGAAGGCGACGATGCCCTTGGCGCCAACAACACCAACACGGGCCTGGCCGCTTCGGACATCTTCTACTTCGGCAATCGCATCGGCGAAACCGGCAGCGGCACGCCGGGTCTGGCAATCACCAACGCCTCGGACGAGATCGCGGCCCGCAACAACCCAGGTTTCGGCGCGGCGGTGACGAACCCGTTCGACTTCGACCGCAGTGGAATTGTAAATGCGCTTGACAGCATCGTTGCCCGCAACAACGTCGGCACGCTGACCTACATCAACCTCAGCGATCCGCCGGCCGCCCCGCAGGGTTCAAGCGGGGAACCGACGGCCGCTGTTGCCTTGGCCCTTGCTGAGCAACAGTTCCGTGACGAGGTCGTGCGCGAGCAGGCTTCTGTTGCTTCGACCGGCCCCGACCTGCAAAGTACGACGCGATCCTCGCGGACTGCCTCCGCACCACAGTTGCTGGTCACGTCAGCGCTGGTCGAGCTGGAGCTCGTCGCCAACGAGACTCCTCTCGATGAGCTCGTCGGCGACGAGTTGCTGGCGAGCCTTACCAGTTGAGCACGTTGCAGCCCAAGATTGAAATCGCCGTCGGCAGGACGCAACGGCTACTTGGTCTTCTCGGGCAACTCCTCAATCCAGACAATCAGCCCATCGGTGGGTTGCATATCGACCGTCGAGCCATTCGGCGGCACTTGTTTGCTCTTTCGCATCCGTAGCAGCACCAGCGGAGTGTCGACGGAATGGGCTTCGGTCCGTTTTCGTCCCGCGATCCGGCTTCCCCAACCGGGCCGATCGACGTTGTCGAGCCATGCTGGCGGGTTGCGGATGTCGATGGCGGTTTCACGACCGGGCATCCCGAGTGTGATCTTCCACTCGTCCGCGACGTTCTTCCAGAGGGCGAGTGTGATGATCATCGGCTCACCTTTTGCGGCCGGCTTGGCGTACCGATCGAGCAATTCCAGCCGATTCCGACGAGGGGGAACTTGGGGCAATCCCGATTCGGGTACGTTGTCGAACGCCCAGCGGAACTGATCGCGTTTGCCCGTGGGCAGGTGCACGCGCCATCGCCATTGCATATCACCGGGCCCAAAGTTGGGCAGCGCGAGTATCGCATACTGCTTGGGATCGTCGATCGTCAGATTTCCCAACTCGCTGTTTGCCTCGGCCAGTGCCTGCCGCGTTTCCTGCAATTGACGCGACGTGTGAAAGTGAGAGACAGCCACGCAAATGACAGTGGTGAGCAGCAGCAAGGTCGTCAGCGAGAACCGCAGCCGGCGGCGCAGAGGCGCGGCCGGTGTTGTCGCTTCCGAGGTAGCTGGCGGAGCGTCTGCCACGGCCTGTCTCCTTCCCCGCGATGAACTTCAGTAGGCCCGGCAGGACTCGAACCTGCGACCAAGGGATTATGAGTCCCCTGCTCTAACCAACTGAGCTACGGGCCCGTGGTCTCAGGGTCAATATAGCCCGTTGCGGGGGCGGGGGACAGGTGCGCGGGGGCTCGATCGGTCGCAGCGCGAACAAGAGGCAAGGGACTCCCGCTCGGTCGGATATCGGCCGTTCGGATTCGCGGGAAAGCTCTTGGCAACCGCCGCCGGCTCAATCTTCGTTAAGCTTTGCGATCTCGCCGCCGTCGCGGGTGGAAAGGGCGCGCCAGAGGAAGAGGTCGATATCGTCGTGGATCACGCGAACGCTGCCATCCATGAAGGCGGCGTTGACCATGTCGGGGTGGTAGCTCCGCGAGGTGATGGCCGCGTAGGTTGGCTGCGTCGCGCTTTTGCCTTCCTGCTGCGAGTTGTAGTCAATGTCGTAGGTCAGGCCATCGGTGTGCTGGTAGGCCACGACGGTGTTGGGAACGAACGTCGTCGTGATGCCGCTATGGTGCACGCGACCGTCGCACCACTCGGTATGGCCCGTGTTGTCGTTGGTCATGGGCCCCAACTTAAACTGCGAACCGGTGGCGAAGGCGGTGATGTCGGCCGGTTGTTGTGGGATCGTCGGGCCAGGGTCGCTCGAGTTGCGGAAGTAGGAGGTGAAGGCCTTCACCTCAGCAGCGCACAGCGTGTGGGCCGTGCCGTCGGCAATGCTGGAATGACGCACGCCGCCATTGACCGCAAAGGCGCCAGGCCCCGCCTCGCCGGTCGCCGGGTCGTAGACATGCCACGTGCCGAGATTGAAGCCATAATTCTGCGGATAGATGTAGGGCGCGCCGTTCCTGATCCGCACGGTGTCGTGCACTTCGCTGGGACACAGGTAGATGCCGATTCGCGTCTGCGGCACGCCGCTGTCGAGTTGGGCGTCCCAGGCGATGTCGAGTTTCACGAGGTCGTAGGCGGCACTCTCCTCGTGATAGGGCAGGATGCGTCCGTGGATCGACCACGATCCGTTGTTACCGGTGAGGGCGGTGCCGCGCTGAATCTCAAAGCTAGGGGGAAACTGCCCGCGAGAGGATTCGAAGTTGTGCACGGCCAGGGCCAACTGCCGCAAGTTGTTTTGACACTGCGAGCGCCGGGCGGCCTCGCGCGAAGCCTGAATGGCCGGCAGCAACAGCGCCACCAGCACGCCGATGATCGCGATGACAACCAACAGCTCGACCAAGGTGAACGCGGGACGGTACCGGTACGGCATGGGGGCGATCCTTTTGAGGCGGCGCGGCGGGATACGCGTTTCGCGGCGAACGCGTGGGCGACAGTGGGCTGCAATTGCAGTGCCCGATACTGGCAAAAGAGGGCCCCGTGCACGTGCCATGCGGTGGCCGAACGTAAGTCCACGTGACGTCTGCACTTGGTCCGATTCGCGGGGGTTTGCGGTCGACGCCCGAGCAGACCGCGACGACAGTCCCTAGCGCTCGACGTCGGCGAACAATTGCGCTCGGCGGCGAAAAAACTGCCGCGAGTCAGGGAGATGCCTTACTCCACCGTCACGCTCTTGGCCAGGTTGCGGGGCTTGTCGACGTCGCAGCCGCGCAACAGGGCGATGTGGTAGGAGAGCAACTGCAGCGGCACGATCGTGACGATCGGCTGCAGGAAGTCTTCGACGTTGGGCACCACGATCACGTCGTCGGCCAGGTCGGCCACGCGGGTGTCGTCCTCGCACACCACCGCGATCACCGGACCGCCGCGGGCCTTGATCTCCTCGAGGTTCGACATCACTTTGTCGTACACGAACCCGTGCGGAATAATCACCACACTGGGCGTGTGCTCGTCGACCAGGGCGATGGGGCCGTGCTTCATTTCGGCGGCCGGGTAGCCCTCGGCGTGGATGTAGCTGATTTCCTTGAGCTTGAGCGCGCCCTCAAGCGCCGTGGGGAAGTTGTACTGCCGCCCGAGGTACAGGAAGTTGTTGCAGTGGGCGTACTTGGCCGCGATCTCCTTCACGGCCGCGCCGGTCGACAGGGCCTGGGCCACCTGGTCGGGCAGCTTGTGCAGTTGCTCGATGATGCGCATGCCGGCGTCGAAGCTCAGGTTGCGCATGCGGCCGAAATAGAGGGCCAGCATCGCCAGCACGACGCACTGCGACGTGAAGGCCTTGGTCGAGGCAACGCCGATTTCCTGGCCGGCGTGCAGGTAGATGCCGCCGTCGGCCGCCTGGGCGATCGAGCTGCCCACGACGTTGCAGATGGCCAAGGTGGGATGCCCCTTGCGCTTCATCTCGCGCAGGGCCGCCAGCGTGTCGGCCGTTTCGCCGCTCTGCGTGATGGCGAACAGCAGCGTGTTGCTCTCCAGCGGCGGATTGCGATAGCGCAGCTCGCTGGCGTACTCCACTTCGACGGGGATCTGGGCCATCTCCTCAATCATGTACTCGCCCACCAGCGCCGCGTGCCAACTCGTGCCGCAGGCGGTCAGCAAGATGCGGTTGGCCCGTCGCAATTGCTGGGGCGTGAGGTTCAATCCGCCGAAGATCGCGGTGGCCTCGTCCACGCTCAGACGTCCGCGCATCGAGTTGCGGATCGTCTCAGGCTGCTCGTAGATCTCCTTGAGCATGTAGTGCGGGTAGCCGTCGAGCGCCACGGCGTCGGGGGTCATCTCCAACACGTCGATCTGGTGCTGCACGTATCCCTGGTCGCGATCGATGACGCGCAGGGAATCGGCCGTCACCACGGCGAGTTGGTGATCGGCGAGGTAGACGATCTGTTCGGTATGGCCGGCCAAGGGCGAGGCATCGCTGGCGATGATGTGCTCGCCTTCGCCCACGCCGACGACGAGCGGGCTGCCCAGCCGGGCCGCAATGATCACGTCGGGATAGTCGCGAAACAGCACGGCCAGGCCGTAGGTGCCTTGCAGTTGGGCCACGGCCTGCTGCACGGCGTCGGCCAGCAGGCGATGGTGGGGCGCGATCCAGCCGTCGACCGGCTCGCCGGCGGTGTGCTCGTCGGGGCCGGCGGCCAGTCGGTCCTCGTAGCAGCGGCCGATCAGTTTGGCGATCACTTCGGTGTCGGTCGCCGACTCGAACACGCAGCCCTCGGCCTCGAGTCGGGCCTTGATTTGGCGGAAGTTCTCGATGACGCCGTTGTGCACGATGGCCACGGCATGGTCGCCCCCGAAGTGCGGATGGGCGTTGACGTCGGTGGCCGGACCGTGCGTGGCCCAGCGCGTGTGACCGATGCCCACGCAGCCGGGCGAGGCGTGCTCGGCGAGCTCCTGCACGAGATTGTCGAGCCGGCCGGCCCGCTTGGTGAGCAGCAGTTGGCCGCCGTCGATCGTGGCCACGCCGGCGCTGTCGTACCCGCGATACTCGAGGCGACGCAGTCCCTCGATCAGATAGGGCACCGCGTCCCGCGGGCCGATGTAGGCAACAATTCCGCACATGGCTTGGGAGCTCCAGGGGGGTTACCCAAAACCTTAGCATACGCGACGTTGCCGCCAGTCGCCATATTGGTGCGACTGCATGGCGTCACCACCGGCGCGGCGGCCCGCGGGCAAACCGATCTTTCCCGAAAAACCGGATATCGGCTACAACCCCCGCCTGGCTGAATCCTCTCCAACGGCGGAATGCGCGCATGGCCACCTCGCTCCCGCGGCTGCGGTCTTACACCACCAGCTACGTCGTCATTCCGGCGCGCTTGGCGTCGACGCGGCTGCCGCGCAAGCTTCTGCTGGCCGAAACGGGCAAACCCCTGCTGCAACATACCTACGAGGCAGCAGCTCGGGCGGCGCGACCCGCGGGTCTGGTCGTGGCCGCCGATAGCGACGAGATCGCGACGACGGTGCGCGCCTTCGGCGGCGACGTGCGGATGACCAGTGCCGATTGTGCCAGCGGCACCGACCGGGTGGCCGAGGTGGCTCGCGAGCTACCCGAGGCCGACATCCTGGTCAACGTCCAGGGCGACGAGCCGGAGCTGCCGGGGGCATCGATCGATCTGGCGATCGAGCTGTTGGAAGCCAACCCGGAAATGGAAATGTCGACTCTGGCCACGCCGATCCGCGATCGGGCGATGCTCGAGGATCCCTCGTGCGTTAAGGTCGTGTTCGACGGCGGCGGCCGGGCGCTGTATTTCAGCCGCAGCCCGATTCCGCACGCCCGCGAGTGGCGCGACGAGCTACTTTCGGCCGAGCCGCCCTGTTTCTATCTCCACATCGGATTGTATGCGTATCGCCGCGATTTTCTGCTTCGCCTCGCCGAGCTTCCCCGCACGCCGCTGGAAAAGCTCGAGAACCTGGAACAGCTCCGGGTGCTGGAAAACGGCCATTCGATCGCCGTAGGCGTGGTGCACGATCGCACGGTGGGCATCGACACGCCCGAGGATTACCGGGCGTTTGTCAGCCGGGTGCGAGTCGGCTACGATACGGTTCCAGGGTTGAGCGACCCTGGCCCCGCCTGATTTGGCCCGCCAGAGCCAACCGCCCACGTGTTTTTCGCGTCTCGGGCTGCGTTTTCTCCGAGGTTTCCCGCAGGGAAGTCGTTTTCCTACAGGACGTTCATGGCATGACCAAGTACATCTTCGTTACCGGTGGCGTGGTGAGCTCGCTGGGCAAGGGGCTCACGAGCGCTTCGATCGGCATGTTGCTCGAGCAGCGCGGGCTGCGCGTGCGGATGCAGAAGCTCGATCCTTACATCAACGTCGACCCCGGCACGATGAGCCCCTACCAGCACGGCGAAGTCTATGTGCTGGACGACGGTAGCGAAACGGACCTCGACCTCGGGCACTACGAGCGCTTTACGCACAGCCCGCTGTCGCGCGATTCGAACTACACGACGGGGCAGATCTACCAGTCGGTGATCAACAAGGAGCGGCGGGGCGAGTTCTTGGGCAAGACCGTGCAGGTCATTCCGCACATCACGAACGAAATCAAGAGTTGCATCCGCAAGCTGGCCGACGACGACGTCGACGTCGTGATCACCGAGATCGGCGGCACCGTGGGCGACATCGAAAGCCAGCCTTTTTTGGAGGCGATTCGACAGTTTTCGCTCGACGCGGGCAAGCGCAACTGCCTGTACATTCACCTGACGCTGGTTCCGTACTTGAAGGCCGCCGGCGAATTGAAGACCAAGCCGACACAGCACTCGGTCGGACAGTTGCGGCAGATCGGTATCCAGCCCGACATTCTGATCTGCCGCACCGAGCGCTCGCTGCCGCGCGACGATCGGGAAAAGATCGCCCTGTTCTGCAATGTGCCGATCGAGGCGGTGATCGAAGAGCGGGACAAGGACTTTTCGATCTACGAAGTCCCCTTGAGCCTGGTCGAGAACAAGCTCGACGACCTGATCGTCGACTCGCTGCAGTTGCAAGCCGAGCCGCTCGAGTTGGACCATTGGCGCGAGTTGGTCCACAACCTGCGCAACCCGGAGCACGAAATCTCGATCGCCGTGGTCGGCAAATACGCGGAACATCGCGATGCGTACAAGTCGATCTACGAAGCCCTGGACCACGCGGGCATCGCGCATCACACGCAGATTCGGATTCAGCGGATTCAGAGCGAATCGATCGAGCAGGAAGGGCCCGAGCGGCTGCTCTCAGGCAGCGACGCGATCCTGGTGCCCGGCGGCTTCGGCGAGCGCGGCATCGAGGGCAAGGTCGAGGCGATTCGATTCGCCCGCGAGCGTGGGATTCCATTCTTGGGCATTTGCCTGGGACTGCACTGCGCGGCGATCGAATTTGCGCGCAACGTGGTGGGGCTGGCGGGGGCTCATTCGACCGAGTTCAACAAAGACACCCCGCATCCGATTATCTGCCTGCTCGACGAGCAGAAGTCGATCACCGACAAGGGGGGCACGATGCGGCTGGGGGCGCAGCCGGCCCACCTGGCCAGCGAAAGCCGCAGCGCCACGGCCTACGGACGCGAGGTGATCTCGGAACGTCACCGGCACCGTTACGAGTTCAACAACGTGTATCGCCAGCAGTTCGCCGCCAACGGCGTGGTGTTCGCCGGCACGAGCCCCGACGCCTCGCTGGTGGAAATCCTCGAGATCGAAGGCCATCCCTGGTTCGTGGCGGTGCAGTTCCACCCGGAGTTCAAGTCGAAGCCCACCAGCCCGCATCCGCTGATTGCGGGCTTCGTGCGGGCGGCGCTCGAGCGGCATCAATCGCGGGGCGCGGCCACGCAGCACGTATAGACGCGGTCGATGCATCGCGTGGGACGACTAGCGCGGCGATCGCGCTTTAGAAGAGAAAAAAACTCCATGCCCGGCAGCTGCATGTTTGGGCATCCGTACCAAACGAGCCCGTTCCCTGGGACTTGCATTCCCCAACAGGAGACACGGGCTGTAATCTACTGTGGTCCTACACTGCCGGACATGGAGGTTAAGTCGTGGTGGGGGCGGCCAAAGCCGGGGCCGCTAGCCGGATAGCTGATCGAAGAGCCGACGAAACTCGGGCATGTGCGCTTCGAGATGCGCGAGCCAGGCCGGCCCGCTCCAGATTTCGACGCAGACGCCCGCACCGACGACCGTCACATCGCCTCCCTGTTCGACCCCGAGAAATTCGCGAAAGCCCTCGGGAATGGTCAATCGGCCGCGTCCCGCCAGCGGCACGGTCTTGTGTCGGGTGGAGAGCAGTCGTCCCAACAACTGGACTTCCTCCAGCTTGCCCTCGAGACGCCCTGCCCGCATCTTGCTGCGAACCAGTTCGACGCCTTGGTCGAGTTGGTTTTGCCAAATTGCGGGGTTCCAAAGGCTGAGGCAGCCGGGCCGCTCCTTGGCCAGGATGCAATCCCCTGCATCGGCTGCCAGCGGATCGAGCAATTCCGCCGGAAGCGAGAGCCTGTAGCGATCGTCGAGCGTACGTGGAAACTCGCCGAGGATGAGTTCCTGCGGTGCGGCCATGGGCTGGCTGGTTTACCCAGTTTCTCGTGGGCAAGTTTCCCATCAAATCAACGCTTTTCTACCATCCTTGGGTCTGTTTCCCACGTTTCGTGCGAGTGTACCAATCGATTGCGTGATTGCAACCGGCTGCCGGCAAATTTTTTTTTCGCTGCGCAGACTACGTGTTTTCGCGGGTACTAGCGGTGCCGTTCGCTCGATTTCATCCAGGCGGGCAACTTGCGCTTGGCTCGCGAGGGCAAAATCCAGTACAGTTCGCCCCCTCGCAGCCGCGCTGGGGGCGAGGCGGGGTGGCGCGGAGTGCATTTCAGTCTGCGAGCAATCCACATAGCGATCAGTTTTCGGGGATGGGCGTGCATCACGTTCCTGCGGCAGACGAGCGCGTCGTGATCACCGGCATCGGCCTGGCCGCTTCGGTGGGCGACAATCGCGAAAGCGTGTGGCAAGCGGTGCGCGAAGGGCGCCGCGCGATGCGCCGCCTGAGCGGACTGATCGGCATTCCCGACGGCCTGCTGCTGGGCGCACCGGCCGACATCGAGCTGGAATACCCCGGCCAACTCAAGGTGCTGGCGCTGTGCGACCTCGTCTCCGACGAAGCGATGCGCGATTCGGGACTGCAGCCCGGCGAAGTCGACCCGGCCGAGTTCGGCTGCGCCGTCAGCGCCCACATGGGAGACATCCAACACGTCGTCGAGCGCGCCGGATACGCGCACCTCGACCCGGCGCCGCCGGGTACTTGGCAGAAACAATGGATCCCCAACACGGCCTGCTGGCGCGTGGCCGAACGCCACCGCCTGTACGGCCCGCGGCTGAGCCAATCGACCGCGTGCGCCAGCGGTCTGATCGCGGTGATGACCGCCGTGCGGGCCATTCAAGACGGCCAGTGCGAGTTGGCCCTGGCCGGCAGCGCCGAGGGCATTACGCCGCTGTTCGCCGCCGGATTCCACCAGATGCGCGTGCTGGCCGACCACGACGATCCCGAGCAGGCCTGCCGGCCGTTCGACAGCCACCGGCAGGGCTTCGTGATGGGCGAAGGCGGCGCCATGTTTGTTCTCGAGCGGCTCAGTCATGCCCAAAAGCGCGGAGCGCACATCTACGCCGAAGTGGCCGCCGGTCGGCTGCTGGCGATGGCCCACCACGTGACGGGAATCGACGCGGAAAGCGATGCCCTGGTGCGGCTCATTCAGGATGCATTGCGCACAGCCGACCTCGCCCCCTCGGACATCGGCTATATCAACGTGCACGGCACGGCCACGCCACAAAACGACGTGGCCGAGGCGCGAGCCATTCGCCGTGCGATGGGCCGCGCCGCCGATGACGTCTGCGCAAGCGCCACGAAGTCGGTGCTGGGGCATTTGATCAACGCCGCCGGCAGCGTGGAACTGGCGATTACGGCCCTGGCGATGCGCGACGGCTTCGTCCCCCCCACGATGAACCTGACGCAGCCCGACCCCGAGTGTGAGCTGGACTGCATTCCGCTGGTGGGCCGCAAGCATCCCTTCGTGTGCGGGCTCAAGCTGTCGGTGGCGTTCGGCGGAACGCTGGCGGCCGTCGTGCTCAAACGCCCCGACGAGGCCATCCCGGTCCGTCGCGCGATGGCCGCGTAGCATGTGCCCTCGAGCACGGCCCGCCTTCGAAGTGCGCCATTCCTGCCGTAGCTTCTGCCTGTCGGCCCGCGGTAAAATGGACGCGGTCGGCCTCTCCACGACGCTCCCACTCAACGAGGTACCCGCGATGAAAGCTTGCTGCTATGCACTTGCAGTTGTCCTTGCCGTGGCCGGCACGGCCCTGGCCGCCGAACACACCGACGATTCCCTCGACAAGGTGCAACGCAACCTCGCCGAAAAGAAGGCCCTGCTGATCGACGTCCGCGAGCCGGACGAATGGAAGCGCGGGCACCTGAAGCAGGCCCAGCTCGTGCCGCTTAGTGAGTTAAAGCAGATGAGCAGCGATCCGGCCGTGCGGGCGAAGGTCGAAAAGAATCTATCCAAGGAGCGGATTATCTACTGCCATTGTGCCAGCGGGTTTCGCGTGCTGTCAGCAGCCGACATTTTGGGCAAGCTGGGGTACGACGTTCGTCCGCTGTCCAGCGGCTTTTCCGACCTGCAGGAGTCCGGCTTTCCGGTGGCAGAACAGCCCTAGAAGGCTGCCGGCAACCGGTGTCCACAGCGGCATTGACCCGCGCCCACTAGGTGGATATTATCCGCACCCCTGCTCAAACGCCACGGCGGCGTCGCGCCGGTTGACCGCGCCATGGAAGGTGCACGTAAATGGACTGGATCTCGACAGCCTATTGGGTGGCCATTGCGTCGGTGACGCTGTTCACGCTGCTGATCACGTGGCAGGCCTTTGAGCACCGTCGCTACTGCCGCAGCCGATCGCGTCATCGCCCCCGACAAACCATTCACCAGCACCTCGCGCTGTTCGTGCCCTGCAAGGGCTTGGATGCCGACCTGGAAGCCAACTTGCGGCCGCTGTTCGAGCAGGATCACGAAGATTACGAGATCGTGTTCATCGTCGAAAGCGAGTGCGATCCGGCATGTGCCGCCATCGATCGGGTGATGGCCGAATACCCGGGCGTTCCTTCGCGCCGCGTCGTGGCGGGCATCTCCGAGGGCACGGGGCAAAAGGTTCACAATTTGCTCGTGGCCACCGAGGAACTGCCCAAGGACATCGACGTGCTCGTGTTCGTCGACGCCGACGTGCGGCCGCCCCGCGACTGGCTGCGGTCGCTCACCAGCCGCATGCACCGCGAGCACGTCTCGACGGGATACCGCTGCTTTGTCCCCAAACGCAACACGCTGCCGAACCTGATCCTCTCGGCGCTCAACGGCTCGGTCGTGCCGATCATGTTCCCCGGCAAGCACCACTTGATCTGGGGCGGCTCCTGGGCGATCACGCGCGAAACCTTCCTCGAAAGCGGCCTGCGCGAAGCCTGGAAGGGAACGCTCAGCGACGACTTGATCGCCACGCGGGTCATGGCCGCCGCCGGGCGACGGGTGTCGGCCGAACCGATGTGCATTCTGCCCTCGCCGCTGGACGTGAGCTGGAGCGAGATGCTGGGATTCGTGCGGCGTCAATTGATCATTGGCCGCTGCTACACTGCGGTGCACTGGTACGCCCTGTTGTTCGGTACCGCCGTGATGCAAACGGTGTACTGGGGCAGCCTGGCCGCACTCGCATGGGGCCTGGCCGGCGGGGCCGAGTGGACCTGGCGGCCCGCCGTGGCGCTGGCCGTGGTTTACACGCTGCACGTCTGGCGCGCGTATTTGCGCCACAACGCCTCGCAATACTACCTGCCATACCGGCAGGACGATTTGGCCGTGGCGCGGCGATTCGACACCTGGTTGGGTCCCGTGGCCGGCGTGTTCGGGCTGGTGGGTCTGGTATCCTCGGCCTTTACGCGGCGGATCGTGTGGAAAGGCATTGCTTACGACATGGAGGCCGGCGGAGCCATTCGGCAAATTGTCCGTCCTCCGCAGCCGGCAGTCGCACCTGCCGGAGCAGCCCTCGGCGAAAGCTCGTCGTCGCGCCGGGCGGCTTAACTCGCAATCGCGTTACTTAGCACGGCGGAAAGGAATCCCCGATGCGTATTGTTCTGTGGGATACACGCAAGCTCGACGTCGCCAAGGACTTTGCCGGCGGATACGGTGTCGGCCAGTTTCCAGGCGGCGGCGGCATCGGCGGCCGCGTGGTGCGCCACTTCTTCAAGCGCGACTACCGGCCCACGGCCCTGGTGTTCGCCTATCTGGCGGCCATCTTCCGCAAGCTGGGGCACCACGTCGAGTACTCGCTCGATCGCGTGCCGGTGGGCGCCGACGTCTACATCTTCAATCCTTCGCTGATCACGCTGCCGCTGGAGCGCATGGCCATGAGCGAAGCCCTGGCGGCCACGCCGGGCAGCCGCGTGCTGGTCACCGGGCCCGTGGCCTACTCCATGGGCGAAGCGTTCGACGGGCTCGACGTGACGATCGTCCGCGGCGAAGCCGAGCAACTGCTGTGGAAGTTCGACGACGTGATGCAGTCGAGCGAGCGCACCGTCGAGGTGGGTAAAGTGGCCGACCTCGATGAGCTGCCGTTTCCCGACTGGTCGCCGTTCTCGCCCGGCCGGTTCTCGATCGGTTTCGACTTCACCAAGTTTCCCACGGGCCTGGTCCAGCAGAGCCGGGGCTGCACGCTGAAGTGCAACTACTGCCCCTACATCATTCTGGAAAACTCCACTCGGCTGCGCTCGCCGGAGATGGTCGCCGCCGAGATGCAGCGCGGCATTCAACTCTACGGCTTCCGCTCGTTCAAGTTCCGCGATCCGTTGTTCGGCGTCGACCGCAAGCGCGTGTTCCGGCTGGCCGAGTTGATTGGCTCGCTGCCGAAGAAGATCGAGTTCTCGATCGAAAGCCGCATCGATCTGCTGAGGCCCGACGTGTTGCGCGCCCTGCGCGACGTGGGGCTGACCAGCATTACCGTGGGCATCGAAACGCCCTCGGAAGAGACGCTCAGGCGCTACCACCGGGCCCCGATTCGCGACGACAAGCAGCGCGATTTCGTGCTGCTCTGTCGGGCGCTGGGGATTCGCACGGTGGCCGGGTTCATGATCGGCTTTCCCGAGGACACCGAGCGCTCGATTCGCACCGTGCTCCGCTATGCCAAAGCGGTGAATCCGACGTTTGCCAACTTCAACGTCGTGACGCCCTACCCGGGCACGGAGTTCTTCGAAGAGATCCGCGAGCAGATCGCCACGTTCGACACCTCGAAGTACACGGTCTATACGCCGGTGTTGAAATATCGCTACCTGACGCCCGAGCAGGTGTCGGAGCTGCACGCCAAGTGTTTCCTGAGCTACTACTTCCGCGGGCGCTGGTTCTGGGCGAACGCTCCGCTGGTCTGGCCGCGCTTGCAGAGAATGGGCTGGCGGTTGCCGCCGATGCCCGAGCCGGACCAGAACGTCCACGTCGGTCCGCCCAAGCCGCACACGTCGCTGCCGGTCGTGCAACCCGGCAAAGAAGACGCCAACCGCCGCGTCGCTTAGCGGCCACAGATCAGCACAACCAATGAGGGGACGCAAACCGTTGATGGTTTGCGCCCCCTTTTTGTTTAGTACAGAAAGCCGGCGGCGATCGTCAGCAGGGCAACCGTGACGGCAAACCAGGTGATGCTCGGCGGCGGGGGCTGTTGGCGCAGCTTGAGCACGACGCCCAGCAGCACCAGCGACAATACCGCGAAAACGAATCCGCCGAAGTGCAGGAGTGCGGCGAACAACCGCACCTTGTCGGCGTCCGGGCGGTCGCCGACGGCCAGAAACACTAGCGCCGCCACGCCCGCGCACAAGACGTTCGACATCACCGACATCATCCAGGCCACGGTGGCCATCTCGGCGGTGCGCGATTCGCCGCTTGCGTCACGCGGGATTGGCTTGCGTTTCGCCACGGGTTCGATGCCTTCTAGCAGCCTGTTGAGGTTCTTGACAGGCTGTGTGGTCGCAAGGAGGCGATCTCAAAATGACAACGCAAGTCGTTATTTCGTGAGCCGTGCGGAGCTTCGCTCCGCACCTGGCGAGGTTGAATTTGGCCAGGATGGCTTACTTCACCGGTCTGCTAGCCCACGGCACTTCGAAGCGTGCGTCTAGCGTCCCCAGGTCGTGACCACGAGGTCGCCGCAGCGTTTGAAGGCCACGCGCACCTGGAAGCCGCAGCACCACTCGTACTCGAGCGTCGGTCGGCCCAGGAAACCGCGGCCGTTGCACACTGTCGGATCACCCTCGCAGCAGGCCGGCAGGCACACTTCGACCTCGGCTTCGCAGCCGGTGCAGGGATCTTTGACGATCAACACGGTCGGAGTGCCCGGCTCGCAGCCGCAGCACAGCTTGGGTCCGCGGTGACGGTACTTGATGCACGGTTCCCAGCACACCGGCTCGGGCGTGCAGCAGGAAGGTTCGGCGGTCGAGGTGGCTTTCGCGAGGTTTGCCCTGGCGCTCGACCGAATGCGCGCCTCGGCCCGCGGGGCCCCGACGGCGGTCAGACCCAAACCCAAAACCAACACGTATCCCAACAGACGTTTCGACGACACTGCAAATCTCCTTGTGGCTAACCATCCACCGCCTTGTGACTGAGCATGCAAAGATGCCATATCTCGGGCGGAACCGCAACCACTTGGGGAATTTCGGGGGAATGTTCTGATTTCAGGCTTTGGGCGAAGTGGCCTTGCAGTGAGCCCAGGCAAGGCGTTTGCGCCGGCGTCATCGCGCGAACGCGTCGCTTGCGGCTCCGGCCGCAGCGCATCCCCGCAAACTCGGTCTGTTTCCTTGACCGGGGGGTGCGCAACCCTCTATGTTGCGGTCGTTATTCTCATCCTTACGATCCTCTGGAACGGGAGATAAGGCATGGCACATCCTGTTGCCCTGCGCGCTTGCGCGCACTCGCTGCTCTTGCTGGCCGGGTTTGTCACTTCTGCGGTCCTCGCTCAGGCGAGCTTGGCGTCGGAAATCGTCGTCCGGAGCTTCGAGGGACCGCCCAACTCCCCCTTCGTGCCGTTCGAGGCGGACATGCGTATGGCAACTCGCATGACCTCTCCGGTCGACGGAACGATTGTCGGGGTGCAACTTCTTTGGGGCTCGGGTTTCGGCACGGCCGCGCCTGCTCAGCAGACGGCCATACGGATCTCCGATACGGTTCCGCTCAGCGGAGGCCCATCCATCCTGCTGCCGGGTGCGGTTCTCGCCACGATTGATGCTCCCGTGCTGATCGACGGAGGTGCGAACGAGTTTCGCTTTCTGGACCCCGGCACGAACCTGATCCCGCTGTCCGTGCCCGTCTCGGCCGGGCAGCATTTCTTTGTCGACTTGGAATCGCCAGAACCGCCCGACGCGCCATTTCCGGGACTGCTTCGCGGCAACAGTCCGGGTCTTCAGAACTTTATGGCCATTCCCTCGGCTCGCCCAGGGCCAAGCCTCGATGGCTGGTGGGACACGATCGCAGTCCATGGCCCGCCGGCATACGCGATGCGGGCCATCATCGAACCGGTGCCCGAGCCATCGAGCGTAGCGCTACTGGGCGTGGGTCTGGCTGCCTTGACGGCAGTCGCCTATCGCCGACGGCGCAACGCTGCGGTCGACGAAGAAGGTCGCGCAGGCATCGCCATGCGCCGGCACTAAAGTCCACCCCCAAGGTGCATTGGGGCGTCGCAGTCCGGTTTTCCGGCACGGTCGTTAGCCGGGCGGCTCGACTGCGGCGATCCCCCAAGCTTGGCGGATCGCGGAAATCTGCAAATCGCGGCCAGTTTTGGCCCCGCGCTGTTGTTGCGCCGCCATATCGCACTTTGCGGCCGCTTTTGCGAACCCCCTGGGTGTGACCTAGATTTCTCAAGGCGGCCCTAGAAGTGTGCGCACGCCGGGCAATGTCGCGGTCTGGCTGTTCCGAGGCCACCGCAACTCCGGCGCACGCTCCAGTACGAGCCGCCCCCGCACCCATCGCGTACAACATGGGCTTTGACGTGTCGGTCGACCTTTCATTACCGCTGACCGCCTTCGGACAGCCGCTGCAAGAGTCCATTCGTGAACTTCGGCGCGGCTACCAGTCCGTCTCCGAGTGTCTGGAACAGGCGCTGGTCGACTGCGAACAGCGCGGCAGCGAACTGGCCGATTGCCGCCGGCAGTTGGCCGAAGCCCGCCGCAGCCTCGCCGAGTGCGAACGCCAGTTGGAAGATCGCGCCCGCGCCGAGACCGAGCTGTCCGGCCGCTGCACTTCGATCAAGAAGCAGCTCGACGCCAAAAGCGCTGAGCTGACCGAAGCCTCCGAGCGGCTCACCCACTTGCAAGGCGAGTGCTCGAAGCACGAGCAGCGGCTCGAGATGCAGACCGAACAGAACGAACATCTGCGGGCCCAGATCGAACGGCTCGAGTCGGATCACCGCGAAGCGCGCGAAGAGCTGTCGCAGTTGCGCGGGCAGTTCGCCCCGCTGGCGGAATCGGCGGCCGAGGCGGCGCGTTTGCGCGGCGACCTGGCCGCGGCGCAAGCGGACCTGGAGCGGTTGCGCGAGCAACTGGCCGGCTCGCACGGCAACGACGAAGCACAAGCGCAGCTCGCGTCGCTGCAGGCCGAACGCCAACGACTGCAAAGCGAACTCGAGGGCCTGCGGCATCACGCCGCCGAGCTCAACGAGGCGCTGGCCGAACAGCGCCGCCAGGCCAACACCGAGCGCGAGAACTGGAGCGAAGAGCTGCGTCAGATGCGGCACTCGCTCGAACGCCAGTCCGACGCCTGGGCTCAACGTTCGGCCCAAGCGAACGAAGACGCCGCGGCACTGGCGGCCACCAAAGAACGGCTCTTGCAGGCCGAAGCCGAAATCGCCCATGCCAAGGAGCGCGGGCAAGCCCAATCGGAGCAGATCGGGCAGTTCCGCGAAGAGATCCAGCGGCTCGAGGCCCAGCGCGAAAGCGCCCGGGAAGAGCTCGCGCACTTGCAGGGTCACTTCGAGTCGCTGCGGGAGACGGCCTCGGAGGCGGCACGGTTGCAGGGCGAGTTGGCCGCGGCCCAGTCGGAGATCGCCCGCCTGCGCGAACAGTCGGAGCACCCGGCCGAGAACGCGGAGCTGGAGCAACAGCTCTACGCGATGCAGAGCGAGCGGCAGCAGTTGGTGGGAGAGCTCGAGGCCTTGCGCCGCCGAGCATCCGACTTGACCGAGGCGGTCGACGAGCAAAAGCGGATTGCCGCGACCGAACGCGAACAGTGGGGCGAGGAGCTGAAGCATCTGCGCGAGGCCCTCGACCGCCAGACGGCGGCCTGGGCCGAGCGCGGCGATCAGGATGCCGAGGAAGCCGCAGCGCTGGCGGCCGCCAAGGAACGCGTGCTGGCCGCCGAGGCGGAGATCGCCCAGGGCCAGGAACGCCTGCAGATCCAACAGGAACAAAACGAGCAGTTGCGCGAGGAGATCGGGCGGCTGGAGCACCGCGGCGAACAAGCGCGCGAAGAGTTGGCGCAACTACGCGGTCAGTTCGGCCCGCTGGCCGAAAGCGCTTCAGAAGCGGCTCGGCTGCGCGGCGAGCTCACGGCGGCCCAAAGCGAGATCGCCCGGCTGCGCGAGCAAGTGGCCAGCCCCGCCGAAGGCGCCGAGCTCGAACAGCAACTGTTCGCCGTGCAGAACGAGCGGCAGCACTTGCAGGGCGAACTCGAGGCCGTGCGGCAACGGGCCGCCGAACTCACCGACGCGCTGGCCGAGCAACAGCGGCAGGCCGCCGCCGAGCGCGAAGCCTGGGGCGAAGAGCTGCGACACATGCGCGAAACCCTGGAGCGGCAGTCCGAGGTCTGGGCCGCCCGGGCCGCCGATGGGTCGACCGACGGCGACGCAGCCGCGGCCGAAGCCCGGCTGCTGGAAGCGCAGGCCGAAGTCGCCCGCAGCCAGGAGCGGCTCACACAGCAAATCGAGCAGAACGAACGGTTGCGGCGCGAGATAGGCGAGCTCGAAGCTCACCGCAACGCCGCACAAGAAGAGTTGGCCCAACTGCGCGAGCAGGTGGAACCCCTGGAAAAAAGCGCTTCGGCCGCGGACCAGCTTCGCGCCGAACTCGAGAGCGCCCAGGCCGAACTGGCCCGGCTGGCCGACCAGGCAGCCTCGGGCGAAGGCGACGCGGCGCTTCAAGAACAACTTGCCGAGGCCGAAGCCGAGCGGCAGCAGTTGGAAAACGAACTCGATCTGCTGCGCCATCGGGGCGCCGAGCTGATCGAACAATTGGCCGAGCAAAAGCGGACGGCCGCTGCCGAGCGCGAGAGTTGGAGCGAAGAGCTGCGGCAATTGCGCAAGGCCGTCGAAATGCAGTCCGAAGCGTTGGCCCAGCGCGGCGATTCGTCGCCCGCCGCGGGCATGCATCGGGTCGAACCCTCCCCCCCGCCTGCGGCCAATCGTCCGACCGAGAGCAACGGTGCGCGGCCCGAAGATACGGTGTTGGGTTCGGTGATGGAACAGTTCGAGTCCCTGCAAAAGAGCAAAGTTCGCAAGCTGGCGAAACGATAGGGCCGCGGCCCTTTCCCCTGGCAAGACAAGAGCGAGAAGACCATGCGATCCAGCAACTCCACGAGTCACGGCAACGTCCTGTCGAAACTGCCGGAATGGTTCGGCGGGATCATGGGGGGCTCGGGCGCGAGCGGGCGCGGCAAGAACGCTACCGCGGCCCCCGAGAGCGCCGTCGCCACGGCGCTGGAACCCGAGGCGGTAACGGTCCCCGACGAGCCGGTCTTCAACGGCGGCGTGCAATCGGTCGTCGACGACATGCTGAGCCAAAGCCGCTACGCGCTGTTGCTTCGCCCTCAACTGGTGAAGAACCTCGCCCCCGAGCAGCTCTCGCGCACGCGGGCCGCGCTCTCCGACAACATGTGCCTGGTGCCCGAGGGCCAGGTGATGCTGCGGTCGGGACAGGGCAACGACAAGGATGCGGCCGAAACCGCCATGCTGCACCTCGAGGCATATTATCTCGATCGCTACCCGGTCACGAACGCCCAGTTCCAGCACTTCGTTTCGGCCGGCGGCTACGAACAAATGGCCATCTGGGATCCGGAAATCTGGCCGGCATTGCTCGACTTCGTTGATCTGACGGGACATCCCGGGCCGCGATACTGGCGAGGCGGACGGTTCCCGCGGGGCGAAGAAAAATTGCCGGTCGTCGGCGTCAGCTGGTACGAAGCCGTAGCCTATGCCCGCTGGGTCGGCAAGCGGCTTCCCAGCGATGCCGAATGGGTGAAAGCGGGGAGCTGGCCGGTATCGATCGAAGGCCACCCCTTGCTGCAGCGGCGCTACCCCTGGGGCGACGCCATGGACCGCACGCGAGCCAACCTGTGGGGCTCGGGACCGGGCAAGCCGGTAAGCGTCTACGAGTTTCAAGGCGGCGTGAGCGTCGGAGGCGTGCATCAACTGATCGGTAACGTGTGGGAGTGGACGGCCGACGCCTTGGCCTTCGAGCCCGATGCGGCCGAGGGCGCCAGCGGCCAGGCCAAGCTGAAGAGCATGCGCGGCGGAGCCTTCGATACGTATCTCGACTGTCAGGCCACGTGCCATTTCCGCAGCGCGGACACGGCTCTGGCGCGCAAGCACAACATCGGATTCCGTTGTGCGATCAACCTACGCGATCTGGACTGCGGCGGCGGCGACGAGTCGTCGGCCGAAGAAGAGGAACAGGTCGCCACCCCGATTGCGGAGGACCGGACATGAGTCGCGGCGTTGCGCTAGAGTTGGATTCGATGCGTCTGGCCCACTATGGGAACCAGATTCCGTGCTTGATCTGCAACGAGGGCAACACGCCGGACGCCGAGAGCTGCCGGAACTGCTTCGCCCCGATGATCCTCGCGCACCAGGCGCGCTCGAAACACACCAAGCCGGTGATGTTCGCGGCGCTGGGACCCAGCGGCGTGGGCAAGACCGTCTACCTGGGCATGCTGCTCGACATGCTTTCGCGCCAGCCGAAGCACCTGCAGCTATCGGCCCGCGGCGGCTTCTCGGTGACGCTGCAACACAGCACGCTGGCCGCGCTGTCGCGGTGCGAGTTTCCGACCAAGACGCCCAACGAGCCCGATCGCTGGAACTGGGTGCACTGCCAACTGCGCAGCCCCCGGCACCGCCAGCCGGTCGAAATGGTGCTGCCCGACATGGCGGGCGAAGCGCTGTTCGAGGAAGTGGACCATCCGCGCTCGTACCGCGTGATCCACGCGATGCTGACCCGCTGCGACGGCGTGATGATCTTGATCGACGGCACCAAGCTGCAATCGGGATCGCTCGACGAAGACTACTTCACGATGAAGCTGCTCAGCCACTTGACCGAGATGGGCGACGATCCCAAGTCGTCGTGGGCGATGCGGCCCGTGGCATTGATCTTCAGCAAGGCCGACCAGTGCGATTCGTGCTTCGAAGATCCGCCGGCCTACGCCCAGCGACACGCTCCGGGCCTGTATCGCATTTGCCAGCAGCGCTTTCACCGGCACCGCTTCTTTGCCGCCGGAGTGGCCGGAGCGTGTGCCGTGAAGAAGGAACCGGGCGCCGAAAAACAAAAGGTGCCGCTGCGAGTGGAACCGCGCGGCATCATCGAACCCTTTGAATGGCTCGTCGACAATTTGCGCTCCTAACGAGAGATGGCGCGTCCTGGTTCGTGCGTCCTGAATCGTCGCTCCGTGAGGTAAGCATCGCGTGCTGATCGAACAAGCCATCTTTACGTCCGCCGCGACGGACCGCGCGCAAGGCTATCAACTATTGGCCCGCAGCCCGGGCCTGGCCGAATCCGACGCCCGCGAGCTGGCCGTGTGGGGCCCCTCGCATGGCTCGCTGCTGGAGCAGGGAGGCGACGCGGCGAGCACGAATTACTTTCGGCTGGGCAGCGGCGCGCACTGCGTTTCGCGCACGTCGGTCGCCGGCAAGGAATACAGCGGCCGCGGCGGCATGCAGGTCTATACTCAGTTCCTGGTCGTGCCGCCGGGGGCCATGCAGCGATTTGCCAACGACCCGTTCGCGATTCTTCGCGCCGCGGCAGCCAGCGGCACCTTGCGCGTCGAGGAATCAGTGGCCGAAACGCTCGAGCCGATCCGGCTATGCGGGCGGGCGCCGGTCGTGGACCTGGCGCTGGTGGCCCGGCTGGCTCGCGATCCGGGTCCGGCGGCGTTGGCAACGTTGCTGCAGACGGCGCTTGCCAGCGATCGCCTGGCAGTGCGGTCGACCGTGCCGTGCGATCAACTCGTGGCGGGGCTGTTGAGCCTGCTGCCGGTCGAGTGCCGTGGCGAGTTCTCGTTCAGCACCGGCTTGCACTTTTCTCCGAGCAGGCCTGTGCGGATTCTGGCGCTGCCGCCTGAAGAGAACAGCTGGCGAGCCATGGGGCGGCAGGGCATCACGGTCTTGCAGCTCGACGAATCGACGGCGGCCGGCTCAGCCCAGTGGCAGGGTTGGGCCGCATGGATCACTTCGGTGCTCGACTCGGGCAAGCTGTCGGTGTTGGCCACGGAATTGGAACAGCCGCGCCCGGGGTTGGTCTTGGACGACCTGGATCGCCTGGCCGAAGTGTTGATGGAAATCGAAGGCGGCAAACCCAAAGACCGCTCGCGAAAATCAAAACGCAGCTCGCCCAAGGTGGCGGCCGGCACCGGACAAGCGGCCAAGAACCAGCGCACCGACCGAGCGCACGGCGGCGGGGTGGCCACCGAGGAACGCACGCGCTCGGAGCAACTCGACGCGCTGGCGGCGCGGCTGGCGCGGCAGCCCCCCGAAGTGCTGGAGCTGTTGGAGCGGATCGACGACCTGGTGTTTGCGGCCATTTCAGGCGACGCCCAGGCGCTCGAGGAGTTGGAAGCGCTATGGCCGGTTGCGGCCGCGGAGCTCGATCCCGATCTGGTTGAGCAAACACGCGAGCAGTACTTGCGATGCGCCCTGTCGATCTACGTCGACTCCGATGGCAGCGAGGCGGAGCGCCCGGAGCGAGCCGTGTCGGCCGTCGAGGTGCTGTGCGTGCTGTTCGAGCAGTAGCAAACGCGGCTACGCGTGGGCCCCGATCAGTTCCCAAAAGCGATCGAAGAGATAATCGCTGTCGTGGGGGCCGGCCGAGGCTTCGGGGTGATACTGCACGCTGTAGGCCGGAAGCTCGCGGTGGCGAACGCCCTCGATCGTGCCGTCGTTCAGGTTGCGGTGCGTTACCTCGAGGCAACTCGGCAAATCGTCCTCGGCAACGGCGAAGCCGTGATTCTGCGACGTGATCTCCACCCGGCCGGTCTCGAGATTCTGGACCGGTTGGTTCGCGCCGCGATGGCCGAATTTGAGCTTGAAGGTCGTGGCGCCGCAGGCGAGGCTCAGTAGCTGATGCCCCAGGCAGATGCCGAATACCGGCGTCTTGCCCAGCAGCTCGCCGATCGTGCCGATGGCATACTCCAGCGGCTCGGGGTCGCCCGGGCCGTTGGAGAGGAACACGCCGTCGGGCTTGAGTTCCAACACCTCCGCACTGCTGACCGTGCCGGGCAGGATGGTCACCTGGCAGCCCAAGTTGTACAAGTGCCGGGCGATGTTCCACTTCATGCCATAGTCGAGCGCCACGACGTGCGGCCTGGAAGCAGCAGTCGAATTGGACTCGTCGGGCGGGGCGAGTTTGGACCACTTGCTGAGCCGCTCGTTCCACTCGACCGGTTGACTGGGCACGACCTCGCGCACCAGGTCGCGTCCTACCAGACCAGGGCTGGCCTTGGCCTTGGCCACGAGGCTGGCATCGTCGAGGTCTTCGCTGGAAAGCACGCCCCGCAGCGCGCCGTGTTCGCGAATCCGCCGCACGAGCAGCCGCGTATCGATGCCCGAAATGCCCACCACGCCGTGCTCGGCCAGGTAGTCCTGCAAGCGACCTTGCGCCCGAAAATTACTGGCCACACTGCTATGATTGCGGACGACGAAGCCGGCCAGGTGCGGCCCGCCGCTCTCGGCATCTTCGTCATTGACGCCGTAGTTGCCGATTTCCGGATAGGTCATCGTGACAATCTGTCCGCGGTAGCTGGGATCGGTAAGGATTTCCTGGTATCCGGTCATCGAGGTGTTGAAGCAGACTTCACCATCGACTTCGCCGGAGGCGCCAAACGCACGACCGCTAAAGACCGTGCCGTCTTCCAGGGCAAGCTTGGCTACTTTCATATCGTTTCCCAGCGGGATCGCGTTCCTACGAGGTAAGAGTTTTGCTTTGTGCGGGCGCGTATTATCAACCGGCGAAGCGCGTAGCTGCGGTACTAAAGTTTCGTGCGCAACTGGCCCGATACGGTTGGTACGGCTGTGGGTCTCCGCACTGGCATACGTTGCCCGTGCGGACAGCCAATACGAGGGTTCTTGCCCCGGCGAGCAAGAGCCCTCTTTTTTTGCGCCTCGCGCGCCCGGAGGTCGCGGTCTCATTATAACGGCACAGATTCGTCAGGGTAGGAGACCCCGGAGTCGGCAAGAACGGGCGCGTTTCGCCAGGCGTTTAGCTTTGCGCCGCCGCGAGAGCCGGATTGAAGACGTCGGGAGCCACGTGGCTGGGCTTGTGACGCGTGTGCACCGGCCCCGGGGCTCTTTCCAGCAGTGCCATCAGGCTCACACCACGGCGGTAGGGCGCGGCCAATTCCTGCCGAGCCAGACGCACCAGACGACGGCGTTCGCCGGCAAAACAGCGTGCCAGGGCCCGATTCACGCGCGACGGGGGCATCTCGAAGTCGGTCCCCGCCCGACCCGCGGCAGTGCCTCGTAGCTGGTTCCAGGAACGCACCGCTTTGACCAGCGGATACAGCCGCGAGTTGAAGTGCGACACGAACAGCGCCCGCGCCGGCAGATCTTCCCAGACTTGCGCCAGCCGCAGGGCGTCGTAGCGCCGGTAGTGGCCGAATGACTCGTCGTGCTCGCTCCACAGCGACAGGTTCGCCGGCACGGTCACCAAGAAATATGTCCCTGGCTCGGTGGCGGCCAGCAACTCGGAAAACAGCGAGAAATCGTCGGGCACGTGCTCCAGCACGTCGCACAACATCACCAGACGCGCGCGGCGCAGCACTTCCTCGACGGCTTGGGGAGCGAACCCCCTCACGAATTGCACGTTAGGAAAGCGGCGCCGGGCCAGGCGAATGGCGTCGGCCGACGTGTCGACCCCCACGCACTTGTAGTCGCCCGCCAGGCCCGCCAGGTTGGCCCCGGTGCCGCAACCCACGTCGACAATCGTCGTCTCGGGCGAGGGCGGCAGCACGGCCTGGATGACGTCGCGCAGGATCTGCCGCCGGGCAACGAACCACCAGTGCTGTTCTTCGATTTGGGCGTGAAGTTGAAACTGTGCGGTTTGCATGGCGCAGCCGAGAGCAGAGAAACGTTGCCGTTCATAGCAACTTTAGCTCGCCCAGCCGACGGCGCATGGCGCAGCGACGCGAACTGGCACAATCGGCAGAAACCGTAGAAGCGGCTTCGATGAAGAGCCGGTCAGGAAGCCTCGCGGCCGGCGACTGGACTGGAGGGGAGCGACGGATCGCTCAGGCAACGTCCCATTTGGCGCACGGCCTGGCGGAGGCGGTTTTCGTTCTCTACCAGCGCCAGGCGCAAGTAGCCTTCGCCTGCGGGGCCGAAGCCGGTTCCGGGGCTGACGGCCACGTCCCCCTCTTCGAGCAGCTTGGTGGCAAACTGCATCGTGTCCATCTGACTGGCCCAGGGCTCGGGGATCTTGGCCCACACGAACATGCCCGCCCGGGGCGGCGTGATGTCCCAGCCGATCCGCGTGAGCCCCTCGCACAGCACGTCGCGGCGGCTCTGGTAGAGGACGCTTTGAGCTTCGACGGCGGCGTCGGTGTGGCGCAGTGCCAAAATGGCCGCGATCTGGATCGGCTTGAACATGCCGTAGTCGTAGTAGGTCTTGATCGTGCCCAGCGCGCGGACCATCTCGGGGTTGCCGGCGCAGAAGCCCACGCGCCAGCCGGCCATGTTGTATCCCTTGCTCATCGTGGTGAATTCGACGCCGACTTCCTTGGCCCCCGGCACGGAGAGAAAACTGGGCGGCTGATAGCCGTCGAACGCGACGTCGGCATAGGCGAAGTCGCTGATCACCATAAAGCCGTAGCGGCGGGCCAGCTTCACGACGTCGACGAAGAACTCACGCTCGATCGTCACGGCCGAAGGATTGTGCGGATAGTTGACGATCAGCAGCTTGGGCTTGGGATACAAGTGCTGGCAGGTGTAGGCGATGTTCGAGAGGAACTTCTCGCTGTCGGCCACCTCCAGCGAAATGGCGTTGCCCGAGGCCAGCGCCACGGCGTAGACGTGGACCGGATAATAAGGGGCCGGCACGATCGCGGTGTCGCCCGGGCCCATCAGCGCCAAACAGATATGGCTGAACCCGTCCTTCGAGCCCAGGCACACGATCACTTCGCCGTCGGGATCAAGCCGCACGCCGTACTTCTTCAAGTACTTGCTGGCCACCTCGCGGCGCAGATTGGCAATGCCCGTGGCCGCAGCGTAGCCGTGGTTGCGCGGATCGCGGGCCGCTTCGGCCAGCTTTTCGATGACCAGATCCTCGGGCGGGTCCGAGGGGTTGCCCATGCCCAGGTCGATGACGTCGTCGCCGGCGCGGCGCTTCTGGTACTTGACCGCGTTGATGTGGGCGAACAAGTAGGGCGGCAGCCGCTTGATGCGGTCGGCGACCTCGATGCGGAAGGGCGTCGTGTCGTGCGCCGGATTGTGGTCTTCGTTCTCGTGGCTCATCGTCGTCGGGGGCGAAAAACGGGCGGCGCCGCAGCGCAGGGGGTGCGATCGTTCAGGATACCCCGGCGGCGGCGGGAAGGAAACGCTGAACCGCCGCCTTCTCCCCCGAAGCGCGGGAGGCATTACATCCAGACGACACGCCAGCCCGCCCCGGCGTTCGGGGCGCGGTTGGGATTACGGCTCCCGGCAAACAAGATCCTGCACGCCGGAACCGGATGGCCGTACCGCGGTTCAACGCTGCTGAGGCGGACGTGGTTTGAAGACCCGCGGCAAAGGCACGCCTGGATTGACCTCCGCGGCCGCGGGGCCCATGGCCGTCTTCTTCACGGCTTTGATTTCGCCAGTGAGGAAGTTCTCGACGTGCGAGCGGTCCTTCAACTCGTCGAACTTTTGGGACATCGCCATCCGCAGCTTCTTTTCGAGAATGTCGGCGTGGATATAGTGCTTGACCTCTTCGAAGGTCGCGTCGACCGGCTTGGTGCGGCCCTCGTAGAGCAGAATCACGTAGGTGCCGCCCACTTGCACGATCCCCGAGAGCGGGTTTTCCGGATTGAGGGAGAAGGCCTCCTTCTCCAGGTACGGTTGGCCGCCGTGCTTCTGAATGGGCGGCACTTCGCCCCGCAGCGAGCGGCTGCCGACCTCGATCGAGTACTCGGCCGCCAGGTCTCCAAACACCTTGAGGGCCCGCTCGCGGCCGCCGGCCAGTGATTCGCGGGCCTTGTCCCACACCTCTTGGGCCCGGCGATGGTTGTTGAGCACAATGGCCCGGCAACGCACCTTGGGACCGTAGTTGGCTTCGAATCCGCGTTGCATGTCTTCGGGCGTGACGCGCACGCTGCCGGCCACGAGTTTCTTCAGCGCCACCGAGGGCCAAACCTCGTCGCGGAGGTAGACCTCGCGGGAGATGCCTTCGGTGCTGGTCACATATTCGATCCAGCCGGCCACGTCGGCCTCGCCGCGTTCGTCGACTTTGCCCATGGCCTTGGCGGCCCGCACGACCTCGGCTTCGATCTCGGCATCGCTGACCGAAAGCTTGCGCTTCCGCATCGCCTGTTCGATCATCTTGCGGTGCACGGTGCCGTCGAGCACATCCTTGCCGTAGCGATCCATGCACTCTTCGGCCAGTTCGCGGACGGTGATCTTGTGGCCGTTGATCACGGCGGCCACGCCTGGCATCTGCTTGGTCTTCTGCGGGTCGTTATAGATGTTCTCGACGACGGCTTCGTTCTGCAGCTTCTCGAAGACGCCGTTGGCCGCGTCGCGCAGCTTGCGTTCGACCAGGGCGTCGACCAGGTGCGGTTCGACTTTCGATCGATCGACGCCTTTGGCCGCGGGCAGGTGCTCTTCGCATTTGACGAACACGTACAGGTTGTCGACTTTGACGATATTTGAGATCTCGCCCTTTTTGAGCGCGAATGCCGCGGCCTCGAGATTGGCATCGCCCAGGTGGCGGCGAATCGGCTGAATCAACCCATAGGCACTGGCGCTATTGGCGTCCTGCGAGTACTTCTTGGCCAGCGCGCCGAACTCCTCGGGCTTGGCCACGGCCTGGGCGTGCACGCTTTGGGCTTTTTGCGGATCGGCCAGGGCGATCAGCCGCACCTTCACCGCCGGTCCGAATTCGCTTTCGAAGGCGTTGTCAACTTCCTGCCGCGTGACCTTCAACTGGTCCTTGGCCAGCGCCTGCAGCGCGAGCGTGGGCCAGATGATGTCCTTGGCGTAGCGCGCGTAGGTGATGCCGCGTTCTTTCTGCAGCAGGCCGAGCCATTGCTCTTTGCCCATCTGAAACTTGCCGGCCATCCGCTCGATTTCGGCGTCGACGTCTTCCTGTGTGATCTCGATGTTGCGCCGCTTGGTGCTAACCAGGATGAGCGTGCGGTTGACCATGCTTTCCAGCACGTCGGCCCCGTAGTGCACGAGGCACTCGTCGGCCAACTCTTCGCGCGTGATCGGTTCGTCGTTCACCAGCGCCGCGACCGGATTCTTTTTCGGAGCCTTGACGGCCGCGCCCGGCGGGGCCTGCGGCACGGCGCGGGCGCGGTCGACGGCCGTGGCTTGCTTGACCGGCGAGGGGGGAGGACCTGCCGAGGCCGAATCGCTGGGCCAGTACCAGCGCAAGGCCAGACAGGCTCCCAACACGGCCAGGCCGCTGAGCAGCCATCCGCCTCGACGCAATACGGTACCGGCGCGCGAACGGGAATCGGCGCGAACGTTGCCATCCATAGCAAAACCTCCGCAGCAGCAGAGTCTTGAGAATCGCGAGTCTATCGCCCAGCAGCCCTCCTGGCTGGGGCGGCATAGTACGGAAGCCCGCGAGCGTGCGTCAAGGCGAGTTTAACGCTTAACCCTTCGCCCCGGCGACAGATACGGCAGCGTGTCGATGATGCCGACAAGGCGGACGGAGCCGCAGGCTCGGCTACTTCGGTGCTAGCGCTGCTTCGACTGCCTGGCGAATGGCCGCGGGGCGATTGGTGATGATGCCGTCGGCTCCGGCCCGAACGAGTTCCACGGCACGATCGGGGTCGTCGACCGTCCAGACCCAGGCCTTCCAGCCGCGGTCGTGGATGGCGGCGATCGTGGCGGCGTCGGTGTCCTTGTCGTGCCAGCCGACGACGCCCGCACCCGTCGTGGCGATATCGTCGAGCTTTTCGGTCGTCAGCTCCTTGCCCCCCAGGGTCCCCAGCACGAGATTCGGTGCCAGCTTGTGGCAGCCGGCCAGAAACTCCCAATCGAAGGCCTGCACGACGACCTGGTCCAAGAGTTGCTTTTCGGTGAGCAGCTTGACGCAGGTTTCCGGATCGCCCTGCTTGCGCTCAATTAGTGTCATCGAGCCGTTCTGGATCGTACCGAGGGCCTCTTCCAGAGTAGGAATGCGCGTGCCGGCGAACTGGCTGTCGAACCAGGTGCCGGCATCGAGCTGGCGCAGCTCGGCCAGGGTTTTGCTCTCCAGCGGGATTTCGGTGCCGCCCCAGAGCCGGCAGGCGTCGGTTGTGCGATCGAGCTTGCCGTCGTGAAACACGACCGGCACGCCGTCGGAAGAGTGAAGGTAGTCGAGCTCGACCAGGTCGGCCCCCGCCTGCACGGCCGAAGCGAAAGCCGGCAGGGTGTTCTCCGGCGCCACCTTGCTATCGCCCCGGTGGGCGATGATCAGCGGACTTTGCGACGCGACCCGGCCGGCGGCCGACCCCGCACCTTTTTCGCCCGCACCCGCAGCAGACGCGACGATTGCCAAGGCCGTAATACCCAGAAAGACTTTGGAAACGACGTATCGGGACATCGACCAATCCTTTCGAAGGCGTTTCCCAGCCGTGCCTGCCGGCAGAAAGCGCCGCGTGAGGGGGGGGATCAGTCGTCCATGACTTCTTTTTCCTTGTCGGCGGCCGCGGTGGTCGCCTGTGACTCGAATTTCTTCGTCAGTTCCTGAATCTCGTCCTTCGCCTTGTCGCGATCGTCTTCGGTCAGGTTCTTGTCCTTCTGTTCCTGATCGAGGCTCTTGTTGCCGTCGCGGCGAACGTTGCGAATCGAGACCTTGGTCTCTTCGGAAAGCTCTTTGATGCGGGCCACGAGCTTGCGCCGCACCTCGGTCGAGAGCGGGGGGATGTTGATGCGGATCAGGCGGCCGTCGTTCTGCGGGTTCAGCCCGAGACCGCTGGCCTGCACGGCCTTTTCGATGTCTTTGAGCGTGCCGGGATCGAACGGCCGGATGACAATCTGCGTCGCCTCGGGAGCTCCCACGGCGGCGATGGTCTTGATCGGCGTGGGTGAGCCGTAGACTTCGACCCGCAACGAATCGACGAGTCCTGGGTTGGCGCGTCCCGTGCGGATGCCGGCCAGATCGTGCTTTAGCTTGGCCAGCGCCTTCTCCATCCGCTCTTCGACGTCGAACAGAATCTCTTCGGCACTCATGATCACCCTGGGCTGCCGTCGGGCGGCAGTCTAAAATCTCGTGCGAACGCGACTACTTGGCCACGGCCACCTGGCTGCTGATGAGCGTTCCCACGCGCGCCCCGCCGGTGGCACGCTCAATATTACCTTCCTTCTTGTAGTTGAATACCAGAATCGGCATGTCGTGCTCCATGCACTGGGCGATGGCCGTCGGGTCCATGACCCGCAAATTCTGCTCGCGCACGGCGTTGTAGCTCAGCTCGCTGTACAGCAGGGCGTGGGGATTTTTTTCCGGGTCGTCGCTGTAAACGCCGTCGACGCGGGTGGCCTTCATCAGGATGTCGGCGTCGAGCTCCAGCGCCCGCTGGGCCGCGGCGGTGTCGGTGGTGACAAACGGGCTGCCGGTGCCTGCGGCCAGGATCACGATGCGGCCCTTTTCCAGATGCCGCTTGGCGCGGCGGCGGATGTAGGGCTCGGCCACGCCTTCCATGCGAATGGCGGTCAGCAGGCGCGTCTCGACGCCTAGCGATTCGATGGCGTCTTGCAGGGCCAGGCCGTTGATCACGGTGGCCAGCATGCCCATGTAGTGGGCCGTGGCTTCCTGGATGCTGGAGTTGCCGGCGGTGAACTGGGCGCCGCGCAGAATGTTGCCGCCGCCGATGACGATGGCGATCTGCACGCCGCCCTGGGCCGCTTTGCAAATCTGCTGGCCGATGGCCACGACTTCGTCCATGGCGATGCCGCGTTCGCCGGCGTGGGCGAAGCTTTCGCCGGAAAGCTTCAGCACGACGCGGCGGTACTTTCCGCTGGCCACAGCGTTTTCCTCGGCCATCTTCTCACCTTCCTGCGGCGCTTGTTGGCCCGCCGTGGGGGCAAGGGCGCTATTCCTTGCCCAACTCCCAGTGGATGTACTTCACGATCTTCATGTCGTTTTCCTTGGCAAACTTCGCGACGGTTTTCTTGTCGTCCTTGACGAATGCCTGCTCCAGCAGGACCCGTTCGGCGAAGAAGTTACGCAGCCGCCCCTCGACCATCTTGGCGATGATATTGTCCGGCTTGCCCTCGTTGCGGGCAGCCTCGGAGAGAATCTCGCGTTCCTTCTCGACTTCGTCGGCCGGCAGGTCCTCCTTGCTGAGCACCTGGGGGCTCATCGACGCGATGTGCAGGCAGATGTCCTTGGCAGCCTCGGGGTTGCCGCCTTCGACCTCGAGCAGTACGCCCACGGTTCGGCCGGCATGGTGCACGTAGCCGGAGCACTTGCCGTCGAGTCGGGCCACGCGGCCGATCTTGAATACCTCGCGGATGCGGTTGGATGCGTCGAGCATCTGATCGCGCAAGGTTTTGCCGCTGTCGGAAGGGGAGGCTTGATCGAGCAACTCCTCGCCCGAGGCGGCACCCTTGCCGGTGGCCAATTGGCGAGCCAGGTCGGCGGCCAGGGCGATGAACTCGTCGTTGCCGGCGACCGGTGCGCTTTCGCACTTCACCTCGACCATCGCTCCGACGCCGGCGTCCCAATCGACGTACAGCCCGATGCGGCCGAACGCCGTTTCGCGGCCGCCCCGGCTTTCCTGCACCTTGATGTTATCCTTGCGGAGCCATTCGATGGCCCCCTGCTCGTCGCCGTCGGTGGCCTGCAGTGCCTGTTTGCACTTCATGATCGGCAGGCCCGTCTTTTCTCGTAGCGACTTGACTGCTGCCGCCCCGATTTCAACCATCTGGCATTCCCTTCTTACTGCGTTGGCGGAAGATACGTAGGTGCTGAGGCTCGCGCGCCCAGCGTAATTCGGCCGCGGGGCCGATCGCTTTTCTCATCTCGAGGCGGCTCAGGCGACCGACGGCTCTTCGCTGTCGTCCTTTTGCTGCGCGGCCTCGGCCGCGGCGCCTTGCTTGCCCTCGATGATCGCGTCGGCCAACTGACGCACGACCAACTCGATCGAGCGAATACTGTCGTCGTTGCCGGGAATCGGCAGATCGACTACGTCGGGATCGCTGTCCGTGTCGATCAGCGCCACGGTCGTGATGCCCAGCTTGCGCGCTTCGCGGATCGCGTTGCGCTCCTTCTTGGGGTCGACCACGACCAGGCACTCCGGCAAGCGGTTCATCGTGCGGATGCCGTGCAGGTTGCGGTACATCTTGCGGTACTCCCGCATCAGCGCCGATTGCATTTTCTTGGAGTAGGCGCTCAACTCGTCGCCCGAGCGCAGGGCTTCGAGTTCCTCGAGCCGGGTGAGACGATTGCGAATCGTGCGGAAGTTGGTCAGCGTGCCTCCCAGCCAGCGATCGCTGACATAAGCCATACCGCACCGCTCGGCCTCGCGCTCGATCGTCTCGCCGGCTTGCCGCTTCGTGCCCACAAAAAGCACGAGCCCGCCGCCGCCGGCGACCTGCTTGAGGTATTTCTTGGCACGCAGCAGCCCGCGAATCGTTTCGCGGACGTCGATGATGTGAATCAGCTTTTGCCGGGCATAGATGTAGGGCCGCATCTTGGGGTTCCACCGGCTAGCCCGATGGCCGAAGTGGACCCCCGCCTCGATCAATTCTTGAACCAATGCCGCCACGGATGACTCCTCGCCTTGGCACACCGGAATCTTGTCTCCGCTCGTTGCGGAAAACGTCCGGCGTTAGGTGGAAAACTCGGTCGGGTTTGAGATAGCTGACAATCGCTGCTTTGGACCGTTCAAAGAGCGAATCAAACAGTTTATCGGGTTGGTTTTACTGCGTCAATTCAGGCGGGACATACAGCGTTCTGTAGCTCATCGTCGGTGCTCGTGTAAGAATCCGGTTCTGATCGCGTCGCCCGTCGAGTCACTATTCCCATCGAGAGACTCCAGGGCAGTAACAGCCGCACCCCATCCCCCCGAACGGCTGAGACATCTGGCCCGCCTCCGCAACACGGCCGACGATCGCCTTGTCGCTCAATTGGTCATGGTCAGCGAAAAACCTGTGTCGAGCGATTGCAATCAATTGTGATAGTGCTAAGCTAGAGTTTGTCCCTGTCCGGCGGAGCAATCCGCCGGAAGTGCACGTGGCCCCAGAACCTTGTTAGCGGCGGGTTCTGGGGCCCTTTTTTGTGCGCGCTACCGGAAAGCGCGGCAGCCCTTTCGCTGGAAGGCGGCAGACGTCGGAGCCCGTGCAGCGCTAATCGGCGACCACAAACGGAAGCTCGACGGCCGAGTCGCCGGCGTCGGCGGAGATCGTCACCGGCAGACTCCAGACCACGCTACCGGCCTTGCACACGCCCTCGGAACCGTCCTGGCAGTAGTAGTACGCCAGCGAAACGGTCAGTTCCTCGCGGCCAGCGCCGTCGGCCGGCAGCTCGATCTCGAAGCTGGCCGCCGGCTGTTCGACCGACTGCAGCGTGCCGATCGCCTGACGATCGATCGGCCCTTCTCTACCACGCGCATCAACGAGATAGTGCAACGGCGCCTGGGGGTTGATCTTGTAGCCCTCGGGCAATTCCAGCCCCACTTGGAGCCGCACCTTGCCATCGACGGGCTTGAGCTCGACGGCAGTCAGGTCCACTTTCTCGGCACCGGGAAACGTCGGCTTCGCATCCGGCTCGGCGGCCTTCGGCGGCTCGAGTCCCTTGATTTCGAGGGTGGCCACCTGGTTGTCGTTGTCCAGGTCGATCGTGCGAATGGCGTGGTTGTTGGTGTCGGCGATATAGAGTTTGCCGGCGGCGTAGGTCAGCCCCGCCGGCTCGTCGAACTCGGCCTGCGGCGAATCTTCCGCGCCCGGTTCGCCCGTGCCGGCCAGGGTCGTGCTGGTGGCCCGTGCCGGGTCGACGATCTTGATCTTGTTGTTGTAGGTGTCGGCCACATAGAGCAGGCCATCGTGATAGACCACGCCCAGGGCGTGCTGCAACCGAACCCTTTGTCCCTGGCCATCGACGTCGCCGAACAGGAACAAGCGACCTTGCGGAGCCCAGGCCGTGCCCACGACCGTATACACCGGCCTCGAGCTGTCGAACGGCACGGCCCGGATCGAGCTGCCTTCGCTGTCGGCCACGTAAAGCACCTTGCCGTCGGACGCCAGACCGCTGGGCTGAGCAAACGATGAGGCCCCGGCCGCATAGGGTGTTGCCGGCAGATGCGGTCCATCGACGATGTCCTCGCGGCCGTTGCCCGCAAAGGGACCGATCTCGGGCCGCGACAGCGACATCCGCCAGATCTGGTGCGGCCCGGCCATGGCGATGTACAGCTCGCGGCCTTCGAGCCACAGCGCCCAGGGGCTGTTCAGCGCGGTCTTCAGCGGTCGCCCTGCCCTGCGCTTGGGCCCGCCGCCTTCCATGAACTCGTCCATCTTGGGACGGGCCTGTTTGCCGGTCCCCGCGATCGTCTCGACGCGTTTGCGTTTCAGGTCCACCGAGCGGAGCAGGTGGTTTTCGGTATCGGCCACGTACAGCACGTCTTCGCCGAGTGCCATCCCTTGGGGATGGTCGAACGTGGCTTTGTCGTACGCGCCGTCATCGGCTCCGATCTGGCCGCTGCCGATCGTTTCGACGAGCGTCCCGTCGAGCTGCGCGACCACGATGCGGTTGTGGTTGCTGTCGGCGATGTACAGCCGATCGTTCTTCTCGTCGGCCAGCACTTTGCCCGGGTAGCGCAGCGCCGTGTCCGGCGCTTGCATGCCGGCCTGCTCGCCGGTGGGCGGTGGCGGCGACGGCTTGATCAGCCCGTTCTCTCGATAGTAGGGCATGACCTTCTTGAAGAACCCGTCCAGCGTTTCGAAGTCGATCTCGCCGCTGTTGTAGGCCACCAGGTAGCCTTCGGGGTCGATGACGCACAACGTGGGCCAACTACGCACCTGAAACTTGTCCCAGATGACGTGCCGGGCGTCGTTGATCACCGGATGCTCGATCTCGTAGCGCTCGACCGCTTCGCGGATGTTTTCGGAGTCCTGCTCGGTCTCGAACTTGGCCGAGTGGACGCCGATGACCACGATCTCGTTCGGGTAAGCGTGCTCGAGCTTCTTCAGCTCGGGCAGAATGTGCATGCAGTTGATGCAGCAGTAGGTCCAGAAATCGAGCAGCACGAACTTGCCGCGCAGCCGCTGCAAGTCGATGGGGCCGGCGGTGTTGATCCATTCCACGCCGCCATCGAGCGAGGGAGCTTTTTGACGCCGGGGGAAGGGATTGTTCAGGTCGTCCCCGTCGGCAGCAAATAGCAGTACGCCAGCCAGCGGCGCCAGCAACAGGCACAATAGCACTGGCAGCAGAATCAACCTACGCGAGCGCGGAAACAGCAGTCGTGACATCGGATCCTCCGGAACACAGTCAGCTTCCAGTGGACGGCACCCCCGGCGGGGGAACCTCTATCTTACCCTGCCCGCAGCCTCCGGCAAAAGCTGCCGCGGGGAGCCAGCCGCGCGGGCCGCTCGCTGGCAGCCGAGGGCTAAGCGCGGAGCGCCCATCTCAATTCAGTCGCCTGGCGGCGTTCATACGTTACAGTGTCTCGACCTATTCTACGCCCGCGCCGTCAAACTTTTCCCCCGCTCGCGCCCTTGGGCGCCAAATGGAAAATAGTTTGTGCGCCTGGCTCCAAGCGGCCGAAACATTCGTAATAACCCGAATTCTTCGGGTCTGAACGGAAGTTGACACTTCGACAAGACCGGCGGTAGAGTCCTTTCGCATCCGCCCGCAGAGCCGCAATCTTTCCGCCAGCCAGAGTCGCCCGCACCCAGAACGCGTCTGTCTGCGTAAAATCCGACAGGCGTCGGGCGCTCTCGGCTTGGTAGACGCATTCGGTTCGGAGAGACTGGCACCCGTGACACGCACTACCCTCATCGGACTGACCTGCCTGCTGCTGGCATCGCCCGCTGCCGCTCAGGAGTGGGCCGTCAAGATGTTCAAGACCACCTCGCACGACTTTGGCACCGTGGCCAAAGGGTCGGTGGCCACCTACCGCTTCAAGTTCCAGAACATCTACGAAGAAGACGCCCACGTGCAGTCGGTCCGCTCCAGTTGCGGCTGCACGACTCCCAAGATCTCGCGATCCGAGCTGAAGACGTGGCAGACCGGCGAAATCGTCGCCGAGTTCAATACCCGCAACTTCACCGGGCACAAGTCGGCGACGCTCACCGTTACCTTCGACAAGCCCTTTCACGCGGAAGTGCAACTGAATATCACCGGCTTCATCCGCAGCGACGTGGTGACGCGCCCCGGGGCCATCGACTTCGGTAATGTCGATTTGGGATCGGAGTCCGTGCAGAAGCTGCAAGTCAGCTACGCGGGCCGCACCGATTGGAAGATTCTGGACGCCCGCACGGCCGATCCGTGGTACGAGGTGGAAATGACCGAGATGTCCCGCGGCAACGGGCGCGTGGACTACGAGCTGCTCGTGCGGCTGACGCCGGACGCTCCTTCCGGGTACGTCAACGACCAACTGATTCTCGTCACCAACGACGCCAAGGCCCGCGAGTTTCCCGTCGACATGCACGGGCGCGTGACCTCGGAGATCACGATCAGCCCCGCCAAGCTGTTTCTGGGGGTGGTCAAGCCGGGGCAAAAAGTGAGCAAGAACCTCGTGGTGCGCGGCAAGCGGCCGTTCAAGATCGTCGACGTGGATTGCCCGGAGTGCTTCCGCATCGAGCCGTCGAGCGAGGCTAAGACGGTGCACCTGATTCCGGTGGTGTTCACCGCCGGCGACGAGGCCGGGCGGGTGGCGGAAAAGATCAGCCTCCGCACCGATCAGGGCGACGCGAGCACGGCATTCACGGCGTTTGCGGAAATTGTCGCCCCCGACGGGGCGACCGCCGCGGGGCCATCGAGCCGACGCCCGACGACGGCACGCTAGACCACGAAAACTCCGGCCCAAGATTGCGGCGCGATGCCCGCGCTAATTATAATCTTCCCTGGTCGGACCGCGCCCGAGTTTCAGCCCAAGAGGTGAACCGTGGTCGCGCGCCGCTCTGGTCATTCGCTAATCGAGATCCTCGTAGTCGTCGGCATTCTCGGCCTCCTGTTCGGCCTGGTCCTGCCTTCGATCCAGTCGGGCCGCGAGGCTGCTCGACGCACGGAATGCATGAACAACCAGCGCCAGTTGACGCTGGCCATGCTCGAATTCGAGGAGCTAAGACAACGCTTTCCGGGATACAACAACCTGCAGGCCACAACGGCCGCAGGCGAGCGGCGGCCGACCGGGTGGGTGTTTCCGCTGATGCCGTTTCTGGAGCAGCAAGCCGTCTATGACTTTCACGGTCCACACGGACCGGCATCGAGTCGAGGCGAGCCTCCTTGTTTCCGATGGCCGGGCATGACTTGCCCCAGCGACGCCTGGTCCGATCGGAAGCGCGCCGGCCAAGAGGGTAACGAAAACGCTACTTCGTACGTCGTCAACTGCGGTCAGGTGGACGTGGCGACCAACACGCAGCTTCCGGCCGACTGGCGGGCCAACGGCATCTTTCAGCATTTGTTTCCGACCGACGAGGAGGGCCAGCCGGTCCGATCTCAACAGGTCGACCTCGGCTTCGTGCAGACGCGCGACGGCACGGCTCACACCTTGTTGCTCAGCGAGAATGTGGATGCAGGGTACTGGACCGACGTCTCGGAAGGGGACGTGGGATTCGTGTGGGAGGCGACGCTTGTCGACGGCAAACCAGTGCCGCAATCGATCGCCCGGATCAACGAACGACGCGGGGAGCGCTGGCGCGCGGCGTTGGCGGCGGACGGAAACCGATTGCTCTTGCCTGGCGGTTTGGCCTGCGTAACGTGTCTTCCCGCTCGGCCAGCGCCTCAGATTCCGCCGTTTGATTCGCCGTGGTTCTATCCACCCGAGGACGACGAACCGGCGGACGACGAGCCGCCCGCGGACGACGAGCCGGTCGTCGTCACCTCGCGGGTCGACACGTCATTTGCCCGACCTTCCAGCTACCATTCCGGGGGCGTGGTCGTCACCTATGCCGACGGGCATGCGAAGTTCCTGAGCGAGACAATCGACTACGCGACTTATGGCCAATTGCTCTCCTCCGACGGATCGCGGGCGTCGATGCCCGGCACGATCGACCCCGTGCCCGCCCCGTACCAGAACGCGCTGACGAACGATTAGTTCAGTCGGCACTCGGGCCATCATGGGAACCCGGTTCGTGCGGCGCACTTCCGGCCAAGTGGCCGATTGTCACTTGAACGACGGGCTCTTCTTGAGCACCGGCGGGGCACGTGCTGCAACCGCCGCAGGCCGACGCTCTGCGGCGCGCGATGCTCTGCCAGGCGACCCGCGCCAGATAGGCGCCGGCGGCGGCGACGAGCAACAGCACGATGAGGTCTTGCGCAGTCATATTGGCTCGCGTGAGCACCTATCTAGAAGAACTGCATTCCGACCTGGTAAGTCACCAGGGCGGCGCCGTAGGCCAGCGTCGTCATGTAGACAAACGTGAAGACCGGCCAGCGCCAACTGTTGGTCTCGCGGCGGATGATCACGAGCGTCGCCGCGCACTGCGCGCAGAGCGCGAAGAACACCATGATCGACAGGGCCACCGGCACGTTATAAACCGGCTCGCCCGTGTCGTCCCACTCGGCGGCCCGCATCCGGGCGCCAAGGCGATCCTGGTCGGACGCTGCGCCGACGTCGAGATCGCCCCCTAGATTGTAGATCACGCCGAGAGCGCCCATCACCACCTCGCGCGCCGGAAACGACGCGATCACGGCACAGCCGATCCGCCAATCCCAGCCCAGCGGGCGCACGACCGGCTCGATAGCCCGGCCCATGTGTCCCAGAATGCTCTCGCGCTGGTAGACCGCGGCGATCTCGTTTTCGACCTCGACGAGCTGTTCCTCGACGCCTTCGCGCTGGGGCGACGACACGTCGAGCTCGGCCAGTTGGGTCTCGAGCGCTTCGCGACGCGGTTCGAGCCGCTCGTCGACTTCTGCGGCATTGTGCGGATAGTACGATGCGGCCCACACCAGAATCGACACCGCCAGGATGAGCGTACCGGCGCGGCGCACGAAGGCCCAGCCGCGCTCGCCCATACGGTAGAGCACCATGCGGGGCGAGGGCCACTTGTAGTTGGGCAACTCCATCACGAACGGAGGCGTCGGACCGCGCAGCAGCGTCCGCTTGAGCACGAGCGCCACGACCGCCGCGGTGACCATGCCCAGCAAGTACATCGAAAACAACGTCAGCCCTTGCAGCGGAATGAATTCCAGCATCGTCGTGGCCGGGATGAAGGCGCCGATCAGGATCGCGTAAACCGGCAGCCGGGCGCTACAACTCATCAGCGGCGCCACGAGGATCGTCGTCAGCCGGTCGCGGCGGTTCTCGATGACCCGCGTGGCCATCACGCCGGGAATGGCGCAGGCGAACGAAGACAGCAAGGGAATGAACGATTTGCCGCTGAGCCCCACGCGCACCATCAGCTTGTCCATCAGATAGGCGGCCCGGGCCATGTATCCGCAGTCTTCCAGCACGGCCAGGAAGAAAAACAAAAACAGGATCTGGGGCAGGAAGATCAGCACGCTGCCGACGCCGCCGATGACGCCGTCGACTACCAGCGACTCCACCGGCCCGGGAGGAAGCGCGGCTTCGGCCACGCCGCCCAGAGCGCCGATGGCCTCGTCGATCATGCCCATCAGGGGATCGGCGAAAATGAACACCGAGGAAAACACGAGCAGCATCAGCAAGGCAAACACGAGCGTGCCCCACACCTTATGCGTCAGCAGCCGGTCGACGCGATCGCCCACGATTTCGACGCGCTGGCTGGGTCGCGTGACAACGCCATCGAGCACCTCGGCCACCCAACGGTAGCGGCATTGGGCCTCGACGGCCGGCACCGCGCAGCCGGCTTCGGCCAACCGCTTTCGGGCCGCCAAGAGTTCTTCGCCCGCGCGGGCGTCGGCGGCCTGCGAGGTCAGCGTATTCTGCAGGTATCCACTCGTGTCCAGCAGTAGCCGCTCGGCGAGATAGCGCGGCAGGGGCTCGCGGCCGTTCTCGCTCTTCGCATCCGAGCGAGACCAGAGGGTTTGGACGTGCTCGGTCTCGCGCTGGAACGCCTCGGGAAACGGACTGACGCGGTTCCGCGCCGCCGGAGCGTCCACGCTCTCGGCCAGCACGCGCTTCAGGTCGTTGACGCCCACGCCGCGATTGGCCTGCAACTCGACCACCGGCACGCCCAGTTGCTCGCGCAGCCGTTCGACGTCAATTGTGAGTCCGCGAGCCCGCGCCAGATCGACCATGTTGAGCGCCACAATCGTGGGCAGACCCATCTCGAGTACCTGGCCGACCAGATACAGGTTGCGCTCGAGGTTCGTGGCATCAACGATCGAAATCACGGCGTCGACGCCCGCCACGTCGCCGCGCCGCGAGAGCAACACGTCGACGGCCACCATCTCGTCGGGCGAGCGCGGCGCCAGGCTATACGTACCCGGCAGGTCCACCAGCTCGCAGCGCCGCTCGCCGAGCCGCATGCTGCCGACTTTTTTTTCCACCGTCACGCCCGGATAGTTCCCCACGCGCTGACGCACGCCGGCCAGTGCCGTAAACAGGGTGGACTTCCCCGTGTTTGGATTTCCAATCAGGGCCACAGTCAACGGGGGACGTTCGAGCATCGGGAGGAAAGCTTCGTGATTCCGTGAGCGGTTTCCAGGCGGGCCGCCAGAATGAATTCGATTCCTATTCTGACGGTTCGAGTTCGACGCGGGCGGCCTCGCTACGGCGTAGCGACAGTCGGTAGCCGCGCAGTTCGAGTTCGAGCGGGTCGCCCAGCGGGGCCGTGCCCACGACAGCGACTTCCACTCCGGGAGTGAGCCCCATTTCCAGCAGGCGAACGCTCAGTTCGTCGTCGCCCACGATCGAACGGACGCGCCCGCGCGACCCGACGGGAAGCTCCGCCAGCAGATTCAGTTGGTTGCTACACACCGGACCAACACGTTGAACAGTTCGTCGGCCCGCAAACACAACTTCTGCCCGGAGAGCCGAATGATGCAGGGACTGCCCCGCTGCACGATTTCGATGGCGGCGCCGCTACGCAGCCCCAACTCTTCCAGCCGGTGGACGTGGTCCGGATGGCCCGTGACCTGATCCACCTCGGCACATTGGCCGGGGGCCAGCAAACTGAGCGGGATCGGGTCGTGCACGGCGGGGTTCCGGAGGAGCGTTATTGAGACTCATTCTCAGCAGTGAATTCTATGTCGTCCCTGCCCGCCATGCAACGTCTGGGAGCCCGATTCGCGCGGCATTGCGGATCTGGGCAGCCAAGCCTCGCTGGGGGCGGAGGCTACGCCACGTCGACCGGCGTGTGCGGGTAGTCGTCGTCCTTCGACGATGCTTGCAATTCGATGGCCTGCATTACCGCCAACACAACGTCCTCGCGCCACGGGCGCCCCGCCACTTGAACGCCGACGGGCAGCCCGGCACTGCCGGAATCGACTTCGGCGGCGGCTCGCTCGACGATGTCGCGGCTGGCCGGGCGGCTTCTCTCCTCGCCGGGGCGAACGCGCGTCACGGGCACGACGCCGGCCGGGACGCCCAGCAGGTTGGCCCAGTAGCCGTAGCTGCCGGCCAACGGCAAGTGTGCCATGCCGCCATGGCGCAGAGCCGGAAGGGCGCTTGGGGGGCAGAGCAGGGCGTCGAGGCCCGCGCGGTCCCACGCCGCGAAGAAGTTCGCCGCGTATTCCGCTTGCGCCCGACACAGTTGCCAATAGCCGTCCGTGCTCGATGGGCCGGTCATGTCGAGCAACTCGGCGGTGCGAGCCTGGCCGCCGAGCCTGGACATGGCCTGGAGAACCTTACGGACCAGGCGCGGCGCACGGCCCATGAGGATCATTCGCCGCAGGCGCCAATCAACCGGACCCGGGCCGAGGATCCGCCGGGCATCGGCGGCGCCGTCGGCACTCAACAGGCGAAAGTACAACCGCACCGCCAGCGACATGTCGGGCGGAGCAAACGGTTCGACCTGCGCCCCCAGGGAGGCAAGCGCTTCGGCCGCTGCTTCGACCGCGCGCACCACGGCCGGCGAGGCGGCGAACACGCCATCGTCGGTCCACGTACCGATGCGCAGCTTGTCGACGGCGACCTCCGCGGGATTCAAGAGCGGCGCCGGGACGGCTTGCGGGTCGATTTCGCCTTCAACCAAGGTGTTCAGTGCCGATAGCGCCGGATAAAGATCCTCGACGCGACGCGCGAGTGGACCGGGCTGGGGCACGATGGCCTCCATGCCGCGCATGTTGTCGCGCGTGCCGGCGTTGGTCAGGCGACGCGTGGTGGGCTTGATGCCGCAGATTCCGCAGGCGTGTGCCGGGTTGCGAATGCTGCCGCCGATGTCGTTGCCCAGGCCCAAAGGCGATCCACCGGCGGCAATGATCGCCGCTTCGCCGCCGCTGGAACCGCCGGGAGCGCGCTCGAGGTTCCATGGGTTGCAGGTCAAGCCGTACAGCGGGTTGTCGGTCTCATGCATCAGCATGAGCTGCGGCAAGTTGGTCTTGCCCAGGATCACAGCGCCTGCGCGACGCAGCCGGGCGACCAGCGGACTGTCGTCGGCCATGATCTCGCCGGCGTAGCGTGCCACGCCCTCAGTGGCCGCGGTGCCCGCGACGTAAAAGCACTCCTTGATCGTGATCGGCACGCCGCCCAGCGGTCCCAATGGCTCGCCGCGATCGCGCGCGGCGTCAACGGCTGCTGCCGCGGACCGGGCCTCGGAGAACATCGGCACGACGACGGCGTTCAGCTTCGGGTTGACCGCCTCGATTCGGGCGATGTGCGCTTCGGTCAACTCGAGACTGCTGAGATGGCCCGCGGCAATCTGCCGGGCCATCTCGGTTGCCGAGAGATGAAGCCATTCGACCTGCGCCTGGGAATGGCTCGTCGTCATGGACTTCATGCCCCTGGCGGCTACCGAGCGTGGCCTAGTGCGAGAGTTTCATGGTCAGGCCGCTCCACACCACGGCCGGATCCGATCCCTGGTAACCTGCGACTTCTTCGGCCGGCTTCTCGATGATGCTGCCCAGGGCCAGGACGTCGTCGCCGGGAGCCAGCTTGGGATCCTCGTCGCTGACGACCGTGACGACTAGCGCGTCGGGGGCGTCGCCCAGCTTCAGCTTCGTCTGGAAGAGCTTGCCGACCTCCTGCGATTCCTGCACGGTGCCCACAAGCGCGGCCCCGTTGTTGGGCTTTTTGGGATACGCGAACCAGCGGCCGCCGAAGACCTTGAGCGATTCGAGCTTCTGGGGATCGGCCGCCAACTGTTGCTTGATGGCCGGCCCGAGCATCTCGAGTTGCGGGCCCATCGCGGCGCCACCCTCGCCCAGCTTGGCCTGGGTCACGGCATCGGCCATGCCGAACAAAGAAACATAGAAGTTAGTCTTGGCCTTACGCAGGGCAGCCTCGTCGCCCGACTGTTCAGCAGCGGCCAACTGCTGGTTCGCGGTCATCGTGGCCTGCACCGCTCCCATCACCTCGGCCGGCGACAACTGGGCCACCGCGCGCGGGCCCACCGGTTCTTCGGCAGGTTCTTCCGGCGCGGGCAACGGCTCGACCGGGGCAAACGGATCGTCCGCTGCCGGGGCTGCCGCTGGTTCTTCGGCGGGGGCCGGTGTTGCAAACGGATCGTCTGCGGGCATCGCCTCTTCGGCCGGCGCACCGAACGGATCTTCAGCCGGCGGAGCCTCTTCCACCGCCGGAGTGCCGAAGGGGTCGTCGGCAGCAGGTGTTTCGGCGGGCGCTGCCGGCGTCGCAAACGGGTCGTCTGCCGGCGGGGCCTCTTCAGGCGCCGGCGTGCCGAAAGGATCGTCTCCGGCGGGGGACTCGGCTGGCACCTCCGGGCTGCCAAACGGATCGTCGGCCGCGGTAGCATCAGCAGCAGGCGCCTCGGCAGGCGTTTCGGGACTCGCAAATGGGTCGTCGCCGGCCGGCATCTCCTCGGCTGGTGCGGCGAAAGGATCGTCCGACGCAGGAGCGTCTGCCACCGATTCTTCGGCCGGAGCAGGCGATGCAAACGGATCGTCCGACGGTTCGGCAGGCGACGCGAAGGGATCGTCGCCGGCGGGCGCGTCGGCAGCCATCTCCTCGGGCTGATCCGCAAACGGATCCGCGCCCGCGGGCTCAGGCGGCGCACCAGATGGCATCTCTTCGGCCGGCGCTGGCGTAGCCGCGAACGGATCGTCGGCAGGCGCGTCGGCAGCCGGCTCCGTGTCGGCAGGGGAGTCCGTCGGGGCGGCATCGCCAGACGGCTCGGTGGGCGACGCTTCATCGACCGGAGCTTCGGCCGAGGGATCCGGCTCGGTCATTCCGGCGTCGGGATTCTCGGGCTGCGACGCATCGGGTTGGTTCGGGTCGGGCTGCCCCGGGTCAGGCTGGGTGGGGTCGGTTTGGGGATCGCTCTCGGGCATCGTGCCGAGGCTGGGCGGCGGCGTCGTCGGTCGGCCGGCAACATACTGCTGCGAACTGCCGTGGTTCGGCCGCATGAATTCCGGCAAGAACGCCGTCAGGCCAAAATCATAGTCTGGCGAAATCCACGCAGCTCCGTAGAGCACAAGCACAACCGCAATGATCGACGGCAGGCCGACGGCGACCAAGGTGCCGACCAGCGAGCGCTTGCCGCCGGCGGCCTTGGGCTTCTTCTCTTTTTTCTTGCGGCCCTTTTTCTTTTTCTTGCCGTCGTCTTCCTCGCCGGCGTCTTCCACTGCGGCGACCGGTGCCATGACGGGTTCCATCGGGATGTCTTCGGCCTCGCCCGAGGCGTCGACGTGCAAATCTTCGAACTCGCGCAGTCCGCCCTCGTCGCTGGGCGGATCGGACGCGCTTTCCAGGTCGAACGACAGATCCTGCGGCGCATCTTCGTCGGTGGCGCCGAACTCGATGGTCTCGGCGTTGCCGCCCGAGGTATCGTCGTCGAAGTTGAATTGGACGTCGTCATCGTCGGCGGCGGCGTCGGCTTCGCCGAACTCGATCGTCGGTGCTTCGGACGCGCCGGCCGCCAGCGGATCGTCAGCGTCGAACGAGATCTCCTCCTCGGCGTCCTGGGGATCGGTGAAGGCGAGCGTCTCGGCTTCCGAGGCCTCTTCCGCGGCCGGTTCACCGAAGTCGAGGCCCATTTCGTCGTCCTCGGCCGAGCCTTCCGCGTCGGCGGGAAGCGCCTCGACGGGCTCACCGAAATCCAAATCGGCGGCTTCCGATTCGTCGGCGGACTCCTCGCCGGGCATCGCCGCAAGCGGGGCGAGATCCTCTACTTCGGTATCGCGATCCTGCTCGGTGCCCGTCAGATCGTCGGGGGCCTCGGGCGCCGCGAACTCGAGCGTGCCTCCGTCGGGATCGGTAATGTCGTCGACCGGCGAGGGCGTGACCGGCATCGCGGCCTGCACGTCGGCTGGTTCATCACCCCAGTTGTCGCTGTCGCCTGCCTCGACGACTTCCAACAGGGGCGGCATGTTCACAAGAGCATCGGCCAGCGAGTAGCGCTCGCCGCACAGGGGGCAGCGCACCTGAGCATTGTTACCGGCACCAACGGGCAACGTTACCTGGCCGGAGCAGCGGGGACACGAAGTCGTCGACATGTTCTCTCCCGTTCCCTCACGGATGCGTGAATCAAGTCAAGTTTAAACCCGATTCTGGGGGATGTCTACGATTGGAACGGCGGTGACAGCCACGGTTTGCGCCCAGGAGCGGCGGCCCGGAAGCGGCTTTTCGGAATTCCCCGGAAACTACGGCACCGCCGGCTAGCCGCGCGACGCAGGACCGGCACCGTTGACCCGTTTTTTCCACAAGCGATATAATCCGGGCCGACCGTTCACCCGCTCCGGCCGTGATCTCGGCCAGTTCGACGAAATCCACGAGGAAAAGCCATGGCCACGACTGCCGAGACCCAGGGAATCAGCGACGACATCACGCGGTGCATTGGAAACACGCCCCTGGTGCGGCTGCGCCGGATCACCCAGGGGTGCGCCGCGACCGTAGTCGGCAAGCTCGAGAACTTCAATCCCCTGTGGAGCGTCAAGGACCGCATCGGCCGGGCGATGATCGACGCGGCGGAACGCGACGGCAAGATCAAGCCCGACACCGTGATTATCGAACCCACCAGCGGCAACACGGGCATCGCCCTGGCCTACGTGTGCGCCGCACGCGGCTACAAGCTCAAGGTGACGATGCCCGAGAGCATGAGCCTCGAGCGCCGGCGGTTGCTCAAGGCGTTTGGGGCCGAGGTGATTCTCACGCCCGCGGCCGACGGTATGCCCGGGGCGATGCGGAAGGCCGAGGAACTGCTCGGCGAAAACAAGAACTGGTTCATGCCGCAGCAGTTCAAGAACCCGGCGAACCCCGAGATTCATCGCAAGACTACGGCCGAGGAGATCTGGCGCGACACGGACGGCAAGATCGACATCTTTGTCTCCGGCGTCGGCACCGGGGGCACGATTACCGGCGTGGGCGAAGTGCTCAAGCAGCGCAAGCCGGACGTGAAGATCGTGGCCGTCGAACCGGCCAACAGCCCGGTAATCTCGCAAACCAAGGCCGGCCAGGACCTGAAGCCCGGCAAGCACATGATTCAGGGCATCGGTGCCGGCTTCATTCCGCCGGTGCTCAACGTCGACATCATCGACGAAGTGGTCACCGTGGGCGACGAGGACGCGATGGAGACCTCGCGGAAAATGGCCGAAATGGAAGGCTTCATGTGCGGCATTAGCTGCGGCGCCGCGGCCTGGGCGGCCCTGCAACTGGCCAAAAAGCCTGAGAACGCCGGCAAGCTGATCGTCGTCGTGCTGCCCGACCTGGGCGAGCGTTACCTGTCGACCAAGCTGTTTCCAGAATGAGCGTTGGCTGCACCGGGTAACACGAGTGCAATCCTGCGCTCGAACAAGGCCTCGATGCGACGTGTCAGCCATGCTCACCGAAGCGTGAGCATGGCAGCTGCGCGCGAATCTGCTCCGGCCTACTCTTCGTCGCTGCGGAGCTTGGCCAGCACGCTGTAGTCTTCCAACGTGGTGGTGTCGCCGACGGTTTCCTTGCCGCTGGCGATGTCCTTCAGCAGGCGGCGCATGATCTTGCCGCTGCGCGTCTTGGGTAGCGCGCCGGTGAAGCGGATGTCGTCGGGCTGCGCCAGCGCGCCGATTTCCTTGCGGACGTGGGCCCGCAACTCCTTCCGGAGGTTCTCGCTGGGCTTGCCGGTCTTGAGCGTCACGAACACGGCCACGGCCTCGCCCTTGATATCGTCGGGGCGACCCACCGCGGCGGCTTCGGCCACCTGCGCGTGGCTCACCAGGGCGCTTTCGATCTCGATCGTGCTCAGGCGATGACCGGCCACGTTGAGCACGTCGTCGATGCGGCCCATGATCCAGTAGTAGCCGTCGGCGTCACAGCGGGCATTGTCGCCAGCCAGGTAGTTGTGCGGCACCTTCGACCAGTACTGTTCGCGAAAGCGGTCTGGATCGCCCCAAATGCCGCGCAGCATCGAGGGCCAGGGCTTGGTGATCACGAGCCAGCCGCCGTTGCCCTCGGGTACGGGTTTTCCCGCCGCGTCGACGATAGCCGGCACGATACCCGGCAGCGGGCGCGTGCAGCTTCCCGGCTTGGTGGGAATGGCCCCGGGCAGCGGGCTCATCATGATTCCGCCGGTTTCGGTCTGCCACCAGGTGTCGACGATCGGACAGCGCTCGCCGCCGATCTTGCGGTGGTACCACATCCAGGCTTCGGGATTGATGCCCTCGCCCACGGTGCCCAGCAGCCGCAGGCTCGACAGGTCGCGCTTGTCGATCCAGTGATCGCCCCACTTGATGAACGCGCGGATCGCCGTGGGCGCCGTGTAGAAGATCGTGGCGCGGTACTTTTCGATCAGCTCCCAGAAGCGTCCCTCGTCGGGCCAGTTGGGGGCGCCTTCGTACATCAGCACCGTGGCCCCGGCCGAAAGCGGACCGTAGGTCACGTAGCTGTGCCCGGTCACCCAGCCGATGTCCGCGGTGCACCAAAAGACGTCGTCGTCGCGGTGGTCGAAGACCCACTCGAACGTCTTCTTCACATACAGGTTGTATCCGGCCGTCGTGTGCAGAATGCCCTTGGGCTTACCGGTCGAGCCGCTGGTGTAGAGGATGTACAGCGGGTTCTCGCTGTCCAGCGGTACGGCCGGGCAGTCGGCCGAGGCTTCGGCCACCAGATCGTGCCACCAGTGATCGCGTCCGGCCTGCATGTGGACCGGGTTGCCCACGCGCTTCAGCACGATGCAGTGCTTGACGGTCGGCGACTTCTCGAGCGCGTCGTCGACGTTCTTCTTCAGCGGCAACTCCTGTCCGCGGCGCCAGCCGTAGTCGGCGGTGAGTTGCACCTTAGCGCCCGCGTCGTTATTGCGATCGGCGATCGCCTCGGCCGAGAAGCCGGCAAAGATCACCGAGTGCACGGCGCCCAGCCGGGCACAGGCCAGCATGGCGATGACCAGCTCCGGCACCATGGGCATGTAGATCGAAACGACGTCGCCGCGCTCGACGCCCAGGCCCTTGAGCACGTTGGCAAACTTGCACACTTCTCGGTGGAGCTGCTGGTAGGTAAGCGTACGGGTATCGCCCGGCTCGCCTTCCCAAATGAGGGCCGCCTTGTTGCGTCGCCAGGTGTTGAGGTGTGCGTCGAGGCAATTGTACGAGACGTTGGTCTGCCCGCCGACAAACCACTTGGCGTCAGGTTCGTTCCACTCGAGCACTTTGTCGTACTTGCGAAACCAGTGCAGCTCTTCGGCCCATTTGGCCCAGAAGGCCTCGATGTCGCCGGCGGCTTCCTGCCACATGGTCTCGTAGGCTGCCATCGAAGGGATGCTCGACTGCTCGGCGAATTCCGCCGGCGGCGGAAAGACCCTCGTTTCCTGCATCACGGTATCGAGGTTGCCGCCTTGATCTGCTGACATCGCCACGCTCGCTTTCGAAGAAGGGAACTCTGCCTGGGGAGCCCAGAATTTTAGCGGGCCGTTTTGGGCAGTGTCAACGAATCGGGGGCAGGCGGGACGCGCCCCTTCTGGCAGGTTCGACCGCGCGGCATCGACCGATGCGTTAGCTCGAGCGCTGCTCTTGCAGTCCGCGCGTTGCTTCCTGTTTGGCCGTGCCTTCGGCAAGCCGTTTGAGATTGCGCATGAAGTAGCGCAGTTGAAAGAAGGCGAACACCCGGGCCAGCGGAATGGCCAGCTTGCTGGGCCCGCGCAGGTTGCTCAAATCGATCTCGGCGTAGTATTCCAGCCGACAGTGCTCGCCGAGATCGGCCACGCGGTAGTCGACGCGCATCAGCGTGCCGGGCGGAAAGTATCCACCCCAGAACGAAACGCCCAGGTGGCGGGGCGGATCGTAAGCGTTGATGCGGCCCTCGTAGTGAGAGATCCGCCGCCCCTCACGCACCCGCATGTCGAACGTCGAGCCGACGGTGCGCGCGTTGGAACTGGTCGGCTCGAAATCCACGAGGGTCGTGAGCCATAGCTTTTGCTTGTCGGCCTCATCGAGGTACTGCCATAACGTGGCAGGCCGACAACGAACGTCCATCCGGTACTCGGTACGCATCAGCGGCAGCCCTGGTGGACGGGGGACAATCGGCGGTACACGCTCGCGCCTGCGAAGGCGCGCGATGCACGTTTATTGTTCCCTAGGCGTGCGGCCGCAATCAAGGTGAAAAGTTGCCGCGAAATCGCCCTAAAGTTCCTTGAGGTAGATGTTCTTGAAATACAGCGTGTTGCCGTGATTCTGCAGCTCGATCTGGCCGGTCGGATAGATCGGCTTGTCGCGCTCCCAGTAATTCTCGAGCACCACGTCATCGACCACGAGCGTGTCATTGAGCCAAACCGAGACCTTTTCGCCGACCATGCGGATGCGGAAAGTGTTCCACTCGCCCACGGGGTTGTCGGCCTTGGTCAGCGGCTTGGAAGGATGATTCTTGTTGTTATACAACCCGCCCGATCCCGTGCCGCCGGCCGCCGGAACGGACGGATCCCAGATCTGCACTTGCGGCGAGCCGCGCAGGTAGATGCCGCTATCGCCGTCGGGAAGAATCTTCCAGTCGACGAACATTTCAAAATCGCCGTAGTCCTTTGCCGTGCACAGGCTATCGCCCTTGCCGTCGAACACCAGCGTGCCGTCCTCGACCTTCCAGTGGTCGCGCATCCGCTGGTCGGCCTTTTCCTGGGCCGCGGCCAGTTCTTCGCTCGACATCTCGGCCCGCTTGGGCGGATTGGCCACCAAGCCCTTCCAGCCGTCCAGGTTCTCGCCGTTGAACAGCGCGTCGAATCCCGCGGGCGGCGTGTTATCCTCGGCCAGCGCGAGTTGAGCGGCCCCCAAGAGCATCCCGCCGGCCAGCCCCAGTACACATCCGAGCCACAATTTCGCCATCGCGATTCACCTCTGACAGAGTTGCATGCTTAGGTAGGTCGTGCCGCAGCGCGAAAGCGGTCGGGCACGCGTCGACATTATGCGCGCTGTTTTAGCGGTTTGCCAGCGACGGGATATTTCGCCCCCGAGGCGCTGCCGCGCCGGCGTGTGAGCACCGGCCCGTCGGAGAGAACGCTTGCAGCCTGCGCTACGGTCTAGCCGCGGGAAGCGGACGAAACCCGGCGGCGGCGGACGGCAAAACCAAGGAATGCACAAAGTGCGATGCCCGCGGTAATCAATGAGGCGGGTTCCGGCACGGTAAGCGGAACCGCGTTCATCGCGAACACCGAATCATCGCGCGGGGCCCGCGCAACCAGGCCCTCCATTGGCGCGGCCTGCTGAGCGTCGAGTTGGAGCAGTGCGTTGATGACATCGATCGCGTCACCCGCCGTGACCGTGTTCGTGCCGTTGACGTCCAGATAACTCGTGGCCGCGAACGGACCATCGAGGGCATGCGAACCGTTAATGAGCAGTTCGTTGATGACTTCGAGCGCGTCATTCGCCTTGAGGATGCCATCGTTGATGACGTCGGTGTTCATCCACGGATTCTGATACGACGGGTGGTCGGCCACGCTGACGGTGATGTTGTTCGCGATCACCAGGTTGCTCTCGTTTACGGCCCCACCCCCGTAGTTTTGCAGGGGAACGTTGCTAAAGCCGCTAACGTTCGATTTGGGCAGCGTGTTAATGCCATCGACGACCGACATGCCCGTGCCCACGACCCAACCGAACACCGCGTATTGGTTTCCGGGCGTGTCCAGCGCCGGGTTGTCGACCGTGTTGATGAACCATTCGCTGGTGGCGGAGTTGGGCGCGGCAGTCCTTGCCATCGCAATCGTGCCCCGTTTGTTGGACAGATTGAAGTCCAGCGCGATGGGACTGTCGGTGGCGATGTGGACGAATTGACCCGTCTGGCTGTTGTAGTTGTAGCCGCCGCCCTGAATCACCGCGATGCCCGAATCGGCGATACTCGTCGAGCGGTGCACGAGTGTATTCTGATAGTCGTTATCGCCGACGTAGTTCAGGAAGTTGGCGACCGTGTCGGACATCAGATCGTCGAACAAGTCGATGTAAAACGTGCCGCGAGCCCCCATGTCGAACTCGACCAGCGTTCCGCCACGGGCGCGCGCCGTGCCTGCGCAGAGGACGAAACACGCCAGCAGCAAGCGCGCTGCGGAGGCGATCGAACGTTGGGAGACGATCCTGGTGGGCGTCATGGGCTGACTACCCTCGACGCAAAGTTCTCCAGCCATCTTGCGTTCCGTGGGATGAGGATGGGGGCCTGACATCCGAAGAAAATGAGTCCTGCTTGGACCGGATGTGCGATCTGTTCCTTTGTCTAAGGTATTCGCGGAAGAACGGGAAATCAAGCTTTTGTCGATCCCCCGCCGTGGCAGGTGGAATCTGGGTCGTTCATCGTGCTTTAGGAGGCTTCTGCGTCCCCTCGGCGGATCGCGAACCGGCGGAATTCAGGCGCCGGGACGACGCGTTTGCCAGCTTGACCTAGACTAGCAGCAGAGAGTGACCCGCAGGGCCGAGTATGTTTGCATTCAACGACTTACTGATGTACGTCGGCGTGGCCGTCGCGTTGACCTCGTTCTTCGTGAGTATCGCGCCGGTCGGCAAACGCTAGCCGCAAGCGCCGCGCGATCCAGTGTGCGTAATGGAACACGCAGGCTAGAAGTCAGCATTACCCGGGACGCGCGGAAAGGGAATCACGTCGCGAATGTTGGCCATGCCGGTGGCAAACTGCACGACGCGTTCGAGCCCCAGTCCGAATCCTGAATGGGGCACCGTGCCGTAGCGGCGCAGATCGAGATACCACCAGTAGGCATCCGGATCAAGCTGCTGCTCGGCCATCCGCTCGCTCAACACGTCGAGCCGCTCCTCTCGCTGACTGCCTCCGACGATCTCGCCCACCTTGGGCACCAGGATATCCATGGCCCGCACGGTGCGCCCGTCGTCGTTAACGCGCATGTAGAACGGCTTGATCGAGCGCGGGTAGTCGAACAGGATAACCGGCTTCTTGAAGTGCTGCTCGGTCAGATAGCGTTCATGCTCGGCTTGCAGGTCGTGCCCCCACTCGACGGGATATTCGAACGAGGCTCCCGAGCCCTTCAGGATATCGACGGCTTCGGTGTAGGGCAGCCGCTCGAATTGGCTGTTCGCGACGCCTTCGAGCGTGGCGACGACGCCCTTCTCGATGCGCTTGTCGAAAAACTGCATGTCGTCGCTGCACGCGGAAAGCACGTCGCTGAAGATCCGCTTCAAGAATCGTTCTGCCAGATCCATGTTGTCGTTCAGCTCGAAGAACGCCATCTCCGGCTCGACCATCCAAAACTCGGCCAGGTGACGCGAGGTGTTCGAATTCTCGGCGCGGAAGGTCGGCCCGAACGTGTAAACTTTGCCCAACGCGCAGGCAAAGATCTCGGCCTCGAGTTGGCCGCTCACCGTCAGGTAGGAAGGCCGATCGAAGAAGTCCTGCGTAAAGTCGACGGCCGAGCCCGTCTTGGGCACGCGAGCCAAATCGAGGGTCGTGACTTTGAACATCTCGCCGGCGCCTTCGCAGTCGCTGGCGGTGATGATCGGCGGATGAATATAAAGGAATCCTTCCTCCTGGAAGAACTGGTGGATCGAGCGGCACACGGCGTTGCGCACGCGAGCGACGGCGCCGAAGGTGTTGGTGCGCGGCCGCAGGTGTGCCAGCGTGCGGAGAAACTCGAACGAGTGCCGCTTCTTCTGGAGCGGATACGTCTCCGGGTCGGCCCAGCCGTGGACCACGATGCTCGAGGCCTGCACCTCGGTCTCCTGGCCCTTGGCCGGCGACTCCTTGACGTCGCCCTCGACGGTGACGCTGCAGCCGGCGGTGAGGTGCTTGATCTCCGATTCGTAGTTGGGCAACTGCGCGTCGGCGATGATCTGCACATTGTCCAGGGACGTGCCGTCGTTGAGTTCCAGAAAGCTGAACCCGCCCTTGGAGTCGCGCCGCGTGCGAATCCAGCCCTGCAGTCGCGCCGATTGTCCGGCCGATGCAGACTGCCGGGCACGCGCCACGGTCATGGTTTGCATGGCGATGATGTTCCCTCCCATCGCGAACTTGGCGTACTCCATCGCCGCGGCAGCAACGCGCTGGGCGGCCGACTACTCGTGGGCCGCGATCCAACGCTCGGCATCGAGAGCTGCCATGCAGCCGGCCCCGGCTGAAGTGATGGCCTGGCGATAGTAATCGTCGGCCACGTCGCCGGCGGCGAACACGCCCGGCACGCTGGTATTCGTCCGGAAAGGCGTGGTGAGCACGATGTATTGCTTGTCGGTCAGCTCCAGTTGCCCCTTCAAGAACGCCGTGTTGGGCGTGTGCCCGATGGCCAGGAACACGCCGGTGGCTTCGACCTCCTGCGGTTCGTCATTGACCGTGCTCTTGAGCACCACTCCCGTAACGCCGTCGTTATCCGTGCCAGTCACTTCCGAGAGCACGTGGTTCCAGACAATGTCGATCTTGTCGTTCGACTGGGCACGCTCGGCCATGATTTTCGAAGCCCGCAGTTGATCGCGGCGATGAACCAGGTAGACCTTGCTGGCGAATTTCGTCAGGTAGGTCGATTCCTCGACGGCCGAGTCGCCGCCGCCGACGACGACCAGCGGCTTGTTGCGAAACCGCGGCAGCGCTCCGTCGCACACCGCACAGGCGCTCACGCCGCGATTCTTGTAAGCTTCTTCGGAGGGAAGCCCCAGGTAATTGGCCCGGGCGCCGGTGGCCACGATGACCGTTTCGGTTTCAGTCACTTCGCCGCTGGAAGCGGTCAGGCGGAACGGATGCTGCTTAAAATCCACTTCGACGATGTCGTCGGTTACGACGCGCGTGCCGAAGTTCTTGGCCTGCTGCCGCATCAACTCCATCAGCTCGGGGCCGCTGATGCCGTGCTTGGAATGCGGAGCCATGATCTGACGGACGTCGGGGTCGATCGCGCTGTCGAGATAGCCCGTCAAGTCACCAGCCGGAAAGCCGGCATAGTTCTCCACTTCCGTGGTCAGATTCAACTGTCCCAACGGTAACGTGCCGGCCACGCGGTTCTCTTCGGTAATCGCGCCTTCGAATACCAGGGGCGATAGCTCGGCCCGGGCGGCGTAAATGGCCGCCGACCAGCCGGCCGGTCCGCTTCCGATAATGACAACCTTTTCGCGTCCCAAGGGTCTTCCTTCGTCCTTTGCAAACGGCGCCGCCGCAACCGGCCAAACGCCACGTGGTGAATGCCAACGAACACGAATTATAGCGCTCGCGGACGAGGCGTCCATACGCGGCACATGCCGATTCACAGCAAAGACGACGGCCCGTCGGAAGTTTCGGCATCTTCCTTCGAGGCAGACGAGCCGCTAGCCGTAGCGAGCCGTTCGATTTCGATGGCCTTGCGTCCCGCCACGGCCCCGCTACGGGCATGGAAACGCAATTCGCCGTTCTGAAACACGGCAACCGTTGCGTCGGCGGGCGTGCTGGTGGTCATCAGGTCGCCCGGGCTCAACGCCTCCAACTCGTGCGGCTCGATCGTCGTCTCGGCCAGGTGAGCCACGATTTCGACCGTGGCATCCGATGGGTCTGCTGCCCGTGGCGACTCGCCGCCTGATGGGACCCCGGCCGACGACGACTGCGCTGCACGCGAGGCGAATACTCGCAACACCTCGGCCGGCATCGCCAGATGGATTGTGCCCCGCGTGCCGGCCAGGTCGACCTCGAACCGCACACACACGGCGAGGGCGTCGGAGGCGACGATCGGGAGCGAGCGCGGATTGCACTCGACCCGATCGACCGACAATTCGAGAGGCGCGATGTCACTCCAGGCCGACGTCAGCGCGCCCAGGAACAGGCCCGTGAGCCGTGCAGCGAGCCGAAGCTCGATCTCCGTGGGCGGCTTGCGTTTGACGGTGCCCGGGACGCGCCCGCCCCCCAACATGCAGTCGATGGCCGGGTAAAGGACCGCCAGCGTGATCTCGAGCAGCCAGGCTCCTACGCCGGTACCGGACAACAGTTGCAGGCACGTGGGACTCTCCAGGCGGCGATCCAACTCGCGATAGGATTCCACGCGTACGGCGTTCGCCCGCACCTCGGCCGGGCGGCGGGCCAGCGTGGTGAGGGCCGCGGCGAATTCGCTGGCACAGCGGCCGTGGACCGCCATCAAAGCTTGCTGCAAGCCCGGCTCGAGCTTGCCGGAAGCGTTGCGGCCGTAGGGTAAGATCGTGGCGGGCGCTTTCGGCGCCCTCGGCGAAGCCGCGCCGGACACGACCGCGCCGGCAGGGGAGAGAAGCGTTTCCAGCTCCGCAGCGCTGAGCAAGTCATCCGCCATCCATGGCCTCCTCGAAATCAACCTGCACGCGGCTTCCATCCGCGCCAGGAGTCGCTAGCTGCGAACCTGCCCGTCGCCGTAGACGACGTATTTGTAGCTGGTCAACTCTTTCATTCCGCACGGGCCCCGGGCATGGAACTTGTCGGTGCTGATCCCGATCTCCGCTCCCAGGCCGAACTGCCCGCCGTCGTTGAAACGGGTACTGGCGTTGATCATCACCGCTGCAGTATCGACTCCAGCCGCGAATCGTCGAGCGGCATCAAGATCGCGCGTCACGATGGCGTCGGTGTGCTTGGAACCGTAGCGATTGATGTGCGAGATCGCCTCGTCGAGCGTATCGACGATTTTGATCGAGATCGTCGGCCCCAGGTACTCCGCGGCGAAGTCTTCGTCCGTGGCCGGCTTGGCCTGCGGCAGCAGCGCTCGCGCGCGAGCATCGCCCCGCATCTCGATCGAATTCTCGGCCAGGGCCTTGCCGATGCGGGGCAGAAACGTGGCCGCCGCGTCGCGGTGCACGACCAGCGATTCGGCCGCGTTGCACACGCCCATCCGCTGGCACTTGGAATTGATGGTGATCGCCTCGGCCACGTCTTCGTCGGCCGAGCGATCGACGTACACGTGGCAGTTGCCGGTGAAGTGCTTGATGACCGGCATGCGCGCTTCGGCCGCCACGCGGCGAATGAGCCCCTCGCCGCCGCGCGGAATGGCCAGATCGATGTAGTCAGACAACTGCAAGAAATGCCCTACCGCCGCGCGGTCGGTCGTGGCGACCAGTTGCACGGCGCCTTCGGGCAACCCAACTTCCTCGGCCGCCTCAGCCAGCAGGTCGACGATGGCGCGGTTGGAATGCGCGGCTTCCTTCCCGCCCCGCAGGATCACGGCGTTGCCGCTCTTGACGCAAATCGCGGCCGCATCGGCCGTGACGTTGGGACGCGACTCGTAGATGAAGAACACGACGCCCAGGGGCACGCGCACCTTGTTGATCACCAGCCCGTTGGGACGCACGGTCGATTCGATCACTTCGCCGATCGGTTCGCCAAGCGCCGCCACCTCCTCCAGGCCCGTCGCCATCGACTCGACCACCGCTGGCGTCAATCGCAGCCGATCGATCTGTGCGGGCGTGAGGCCGTACTGCGGAGCCGCCTCCAGATCCTTGGCGTTCACCTCGGCCAGCGCTTCGGTCCGCTCGCGCAGCAACTCGGCACTCCGCCGCAGCCAGGCATTCTTGACGTCGCCGCCGGCAACGCTCAGCGCTTCGCTGGCGCGGCGCGCCTGCTGCGCTGTCTCGAGGCAGTATTGGCTCAGATCGACCTGGTCGGCGACGGCCATCGCGACACTCTCGCATGGCGGGGTGGAAGGGAAGCCGGCCAAGGCCAGCGCGATATCTTGCTCAAGTATCCCTCAATTTCCGGGCCCCGTCAACGTCGCTATCCCTAAGCGCGGGTGCAGTTTGCACGCAGACCATGCGACAAATTCGCAGCCCGCCTCGGCGGTGGGATCGCTTAGGTGGCCAGGCCGCCGGAGGCCTCGAACAACGTCAGTGCCTGCCGCACTTCGGCCACGTCGTGCACGCGTACCAACTGCACGCCCTGGCACGCCAGTGACAGCACCACCCCGAGCGTTCCCGCCGTGCGGTCGGCCTCCTTGTCGCCCATGAGCTTGCCGATGAACGCCTTCCGCGAGGGCCCCACCAGCAGCGGGCACCCCAACTCGTGCAGGCGATGCGACGCGGCCACCAGCCGCAGATTGTGTTCGTGCGTCTTGCCGAAGCCGATGCCCGGATCCAGCGCAATGCGGCTGGCATCGAGACCGGCGGCCGCGAGCGCGTCGCGGCGTTGCCTCAGGAAGACTAGCACTTCTTCCACTACGTCGCCGTAGGTCGGGTCGTCCTGCATCGTCTGGGGCGTCCCCTGCATGTGCATCACGCACACGCCGCACTGGCTCGCTTGGGCTACTTCGAGCATGCGTGGGTCGGCCAGCGCCGTAATATCGTTGATGATCTCTGCGCCGTGAGCAAGGGCACGCCGCGCAACTTCGGCCTTGGAAGTGTCGATCGATAGCGGGATCGACAGCCGGGGCGCCAGAGCCTCGATCACCGGCATCACCCGGGCCAGTTCCGTTTCGACGTCGACGGGCTCCGAGTAGGGGCGCGTGCTTTCGCCCCCGATATCGAGCAGGTCGGCTCCCTGGTCGGCCAGCCTGAGGGCGTGATCGATCGCCGCCTCGGTCGCGGCGAACTTGCCCCCGTCGGAGAAGCTGTCCGGCGTGACGTTGAGGATGCCCATCACCAGAGGCCGCGCCGGCAGAGCCAGCGCGCGGTTCGGCAGTTGCCAGGAGGTGGCGCGGCTGGGAAAACGTTCGGCAAGAGCGTGGCTGCCGGCCTCGGGCGGGAGACGCATCATGTCTCTCAGCCTACCACGGCGACTCCATCAGCGACACGATCTGCGACGCCAGGCCCTGCACGGCCTGCAACTGGGCTGTCGCGACCGACTGGCCGTATTCCGGCACGAGCAGACCCTGGCCGCTGAGGATGGCCAAATTCGCGGGCACGGCGAACTCTGCCGGATCGTTGATCAGCCCGCCGCGCCGATTGACCCAGCGAACCTCGATCGACAGGTTCACCTGGTTTTCGCGCGGATAGTCGAAGGGATCTTCGAACACGACGCGCTTGGTGTCGGTGGTGATTTTGCCGGAGAGCACGCTATCGGCCTCGGCGGTACCGACGACGCGATAGGGAGTCCTATCCTGGATTTGCTTGACCACGGCTTCGGTCAGGAATTCGGCCAGGTTGCGGCGGAAGCTATCCGACTCGAAGATCGGCACGTAGACCGTTTGAATGTCGGGCGGATACAGCGTCTGGGCCCCGAAACGATAGGCGGCACAACCCGAGGGCAGCAACGCAGAGGCGCACAGCCAGCCCAGCCGCGCGATCGCATTGCGGCGCGAGATGCCACCCGGGCGGCCGGACGCCGCCGGGCGATCGTCGCACGGGCCTGGCAAGTTTGCGTTCACGGAAGCACGCCACCTCTTACTGCGGAGGTCCGAATCCGTTCATGCCGGGCAGACGCGCCACGTTGGAGTTCGCATTCGTCTGTTGAACCGTCGGGGCAACCTTGGTCGAGCGGGGCAGCATATTGATGACCCACTCGAACGGCGGATCGGGATTGTTCGGCTCGGCTTTGAACTCTTCCATGCGGGCTCGAGACTGCTCGGCCAGCTTCGTGTTGGGATATTCCTCGACGACCTTGGCGTAGTAGTGCCGGGCGGCACCGTAGTAGTCGTTCTTGGCGTAGTATTCGGCCATCTCCCAGCCACGCAGCGCACGCTGAGCATTGATTTCAGCCTGCACCTGCTTGACGCGCTCGCGTTCTTGCCCCAACTCCTGCGGGAACTGCGTCAGCAGTTGTGCCACGATCTCGTCGGCTTCGTCCAAGGGGGCGCCTTCGTAGGCCGGTCCCTGGTAGCGGAGAATCTTACACCGCAGCCCAAGCAGGTGGGCCTGGTACTGGTGTTCGCTCTTGGGAAATTCGGAGCGGAGCAACCCGTAGTGGTAGTCGGCGTCGTCCCAGCGCCCCTTGAGGAAGTAGGCGTTGGCCGTGGCCATCACGGCGTCGTCGGCACGGGGTCCGATCGGATCATCCATGCGAATCCGCTCGTAGACCTTCAACGCGTGGCCACCGGTATCGAAGCGCGGGCGCGTCTTGTCGAAGAGGTTGGGTTGGAGCACGAAGCGCGGGTGGGCGCGGTCGTATTGTTCCCAGTATCGCCCAATGGCAAAGCGGCGCTCGACGAGCTGGCTCAGATACTGCGTCGAGGGAAACTTCTTGACCAGCAGGGCGTATTCGTCTTCGGCCTGCGGGTAGCGGTCGGCGAAGAACTCGCTCTCGGCGGCCTTAAAGATCGCCTCCTCCTCGAGCGGCGAGTCGGGCCAGCGGGCGTACGCCTTGCGGTACTCCTTTGCCGCATCGACGTATTTCTTTTGGCGGAAAAGGGCGTCGCCGTTGGCCAGGTGCTCGCGGGCCACTTGCTCGTTGGGCCCCTGCCCCACGGCCTTTTTCGTGCTGGCCCAGAGCTTCTTGGGGGCCAGGTTCTCGAGCGGGCCGGGCTTGGGCTCGTCGAGCACGGTGCCCATCTCGGTGGAAACCCGCCGCCCTTCGTGATCGAAGAAACCGCTGGTGCCGGCCACGTAGTAACCCTTGCCTTTGACGTAGCGCGCGCGATCCCGGTTGTCGGCCCACCATTGGGCCTGCTCGGCCGTCAACGCCGCCCGGGCAGGCGGCGTTTTGGGGCTCCACAGCGCGCAGCCCGCGGTGCTGGCCAGCAACGTCACGACGAGAATCAGCCAATGCGCTCTTGCGACCATGCGATGCGCTTCAGTCCGTTCGAGAGGTTCCATCCACCGGCGTCGGCAACCAGCGCTGCATGCGTGCCGGCCGCCCCATGAGATGAGTCCAATAGTGATTCAACACGCCGCGTAGCTCACCGTACGTTCGCGCGTCGAGCCCGCCGCCCGAGCTCGAAGGGCGATCTTCGCCGGCCATGCGCGCAAGCGCCGCGATCACGCTACTGCTTACCGAAATGATTTGTTTTTGTCCGGAACGACATGACTTGCATAACACGCCGCCCGCACGCTGACTGAACGGCACGCGGCCCGTGGCTTCCACGTCGCGGCCGCAAGCCGCACAGGCGGCAAGCGTCGGCAAATGTCCGGTTTCTCGCAGGGCCGTCAACTCGAAGTGCACCAGCGCCGACGCCACGTCCTCGCCGGCCGAAGCGAACGACACCAACGTCGCGTCGGCAGCGTCGAACAGACCCGGGTGCGGATCGTAGTCGTCAGTCAGCTCGTTTAACAACTCGGCTACATAGTAAGCGGCATAGAGTTTGGATAGGTTGCCGCCTGCGGGTCGAAACCGCCGCTCGAGCTTTGCCTCGGTCAACAAGTCCAGGGAATCGGACGATTTGCGGAGGAACACTATGCGACAGAGGGCCAACAGGTCAAGGGCAGACTCGAACGGCCCTTTGGGGCGGCGGGCCCCCTTGGCCAAACCCCGCACCTTGCCGAACTCGCGCGTGAACAGCGTCACCACGCTGCTGGTTTCGCTGAACTCGATCACGCGGAGCACGATCGCCGTGGCCTTCTCGCTCGACATTGCTGGCAGCCCTGTGCTGGCACCTTACGAATCGGCAGACCCCGCGCGGCGCTCGGGAGCCGCTTCATCAGCCGGCGGCGCAACGCCGAAGCCGGCAAGATAGCGGCGCTCGGCTTCGCGCATGGCGGCCCGAGGCGTGTCATCGGCGTCGTCGTGCCCGGCCAGGTGCAGCGCCCCGTGCACGACGTATAGCAGCAATTCGTCCTCTGCGGCCCAGCCGAACTCGCCCGCACAGCGTGCCGCCGTGTCGGCGCTGGCGATGATCTCGCCTTCGATCCGCCCGGCCTCCTGCTCGAGCACGAAGCTCAAGACGTCGGTGGCGTAGTCGTGCGAAAGGTATCGCCGATTGAGCTCGTGAATCTCGTCGTCGTCGACGATGGCGATGCTGATAGCCCCCTCGTCGTATCCCGCGTCCCCCAGCACGCTGGCAACCGCAGACTTGAGCCGCGCGGCGTCGAACGCCAAGGCCTGTTGCCGGTCGCACAATTCGATCGTAAGCATAAGAAGCGCCTGTCACGGCCAATGCTGGGGGCACACGTTCCACCGCGATCGCGGCGGACAGAAACCACTATACCGGCAACAAGCGGCGCGGATCAGGCCGTTCTTTGATCCGGATACTTGACGCGGCCGTGATAGACGGCCGTCAGCGACTTGACCAGGCTGTCTTCGATCGTGGCCAGCTCCTGGAGCGTGAGACCGCATTGATCGAACTGGCCGTCGAGCAGCCGCTTCATGGCGATGTCGTGGACCAAACTCTCAATGCGGGCCGGTGTGGGTTCGACCAGCGCCCGGCTGGCGCCCTCGACCGCGTCGGCCAGCATCAGCACGGCGGCTTCTTTCGTCTGGGGCTTGGGGCCAGGATAGCGGAAGTTGCTCTCGTCGACGTCCTCGCCGCCGTTGGATTCGCTGGCGCGGCGGAAGAAGTATTCCACCAGCGTCGTGCCGTGATGCTGCTCGATGAAGTCGATGATCTGCTTGGGCAGGCGATGCTGGCGCGCGAGGTCGGCCCCGTCCTTGATGTGGGCGATGATGATCAAGGTGCTCATGGCCGGCACCAGCGACTCGTGCCGGTTGGCGTCGTGCCCCTGGTTTTCGACGAAGTAGCCCGGCTTGAGCATCTTGCCGATGTCGTGGAAGTAGGCGCCCACGCGGCAGAGCAGACCCTGGGCCCCGATGCTTTCGGCCGCCGCCTCGGCGATCGAGGCCACGTTGATCGAGTGGTTGTAGGTGCCCGGAGCGCGGCGGACGAGCTCCTGCAGGAGCGGATGAGCCACGTCGCCCAGCTCGAGCAGGCTGAGCTCGGTCTGCACGCCGAACATGCTTTCGACGAATGGCAGTAGCGCCAGCATCAGCACGCCGGCGCCCACCGAATAGAGGCCGTAAGTCAACGCTTCGAGCCAAATGGCCGAGAGCGGTTGGGCGGCCAGCGTTTCGACGCCCACGGTCGTGGCCGCCGCCACGACCCCCACGGCCAGGCCAACATAAACCAGCTTGCGTCGATTGCGAATGTTGCCGATTAACAGAATCGCCGACGCGATGGCCGCGTACAGAATCATGAACTGGCTCAAGCCCTGGCCCGTGGCGACCACGACGATCACCGTGGCCACGGCCGAGAACAGCAAGGCCAACTCGCGATGAAACGCGATGGATAGCGTCAGGCCGAAAACCACCAGCGGCACGAGTTCGGCCCGCAGGCTGTCGACCGAAACCAGCACGGACAGCCCGACGGTGGCCACGAACAGCGCCAGCGTGATCGTAAAGCTGCGGAGGTTCTCCACGAGCTTGGGCTCGTAGTGCAGCACGTAAACGCCGCACAGGATGCTCAAGGCCACGAACATGCCCAGCGAGGCCAGCGAGTGGGCCAGCCGCCGGCCGAACGTCAGGTTGTCGAGGAAGGCCTTGCGCTCGAGTTCCAGAAGCGAGAGGTCTTCAAGCGGCTCGCCGGCCGGGGCCAAGACCTCGCCCGGAACGATGGTCGTGTACTGTTGAGGAACGGCGTCCTCGGCCCGCTTCTTCGAGAGGGCGGTTTCCGACTCGTTGAGCTTCAGCGTCGTGGGCAGTCGCCGGCGGAGCCAGGTGAAGACGCGCTCGGCGATCTCGGGCGACTCGATGCGCTCGGCCAGCGATTTGCGCAGCCAGTCGGCCTCGCCGATCAGCACGTCGGCCACCTTGACCGCGTGGCGCTCGTCGGGATGCCCCTTGGGCACGACGATGATCTCGCGCTGGTTTCCTTCGTTGTGCTCCTGGGGGAGCTTTTCCATCAGCCCGTCTTGCTCGGCCTTTGCCAGGGCGTCGGCCACGGCGCGGTCGAGCTTGGCCAACTCTTCCGGCGTGGACAGGACGGTCTTGAACGTCTGGAAACGCTGCTCTTTTTCCTCGGGGGTCAGCTCCTCCGC
>ERZ869936.141-NODE-141-length-92216-cov-53.572086_pt1 | contig 92216 bp, 88 predicted proteins | sample MGYA00520876_ERZ869936 | MGnify/ENA primary metagenome ERZ869936 (study PRJEB32218, sample SAMN09650985) | biofilter metagenome | isolation source: enrty point of leading RO module | place: Saudi Arabia: Thuwal, RO plant located on Red Sea | collected 2016-02-17 ...
GCACAAGAACAACAGCTTACAGCTGTAAAAACATTTTTAACCGGACACTAGTGATCTGAGATCTGAGATCGCAAAGCGCTTCGGAACTATCTGAACCGGAATCCGACCCTCATTGAGAAGGGAGATCCGACAGTCCTCAAAGGTGTTAAGCCGACGGTGTAGCGTGAGTTGAAAACATTTTCAACCGTACCAAAGACTGAGACTTCTTCCCCAAATTTCCAGCTTCCGAAAAGATCGGTCTGCAGATAGCTTCCCATCCTAAACTCGTTTTGGTCGTCGTCAAAGGCCCCTGAAGAAGCTTTCGCCTGCACGCCGAACGAACTGCGTTCGGCGTTACCGACGAGGAAACGGAACGTCAGATTGTGACGAGGTGTTTGCGGAATGCGCAGTCCTTCGAGAAAGGGATTGGCAGGAAACTCACTGAAAAAAGCTTCGATAAGCGAGTACCCCGCCGAAATCGCAAAGTGATCAGACCATACGTCGCCTTCTAGTTCGAATCCCCGCGAGATTATTCTTGCCGCATTCTGTCTCTGACGAAGAATCGGCGAAGAATCAGGCTCGATCGTCACGTTCGACACCGCATCCCTCACGGTCGTCGAGAAGCCGACTGCGCGGAGTCGAAAATTGTCTTGTCGGTACGAAACTCCGCCCTCGTAATTCACAGCTCTCTCTGCGGTCAGGTTTTCGTTTGAAAGAGTAACAATACTGCCCACGCGAAATCCCCTGTAGAGTTCATTCAGCGTAGGAGCCCGGAAGCTGCCCGATGCATTGAAGTAGGCAGACACATCGCTTGTGAGGAAAAGGAGTAGAGAGAAACCCGGGCTTAGTGCATCTTCCTCCCGGTCGGGAAAGCGATCTACGGTTAGTGCGCCGTCCGAGAGTCTCAAGTCGGACCGCAGCGCCCCGAAGTTTTTCCATCTGTCGTATCTGATGCGTCCGGTCAGTATCGCCCGGTCAAAAAGCGAAACGCGGTCCTGAAAGTAGAAGCCGGCCGTGAACTCCTTGCCGCCTGAACCTGTTCTAGACCTGGCATTTCCTCCAAAGAACCCGATTTCATCGCTCCATCCATCCGAGCGCTTAAGCTCGATACCTCCCTGAAGTGCATGGGACCGGACATTTGTCTGGTACACGACCGAAAGCCCGAGACTTCGCGAGGGCACTCGCTGGAGTCGTACGAGTGATTCACTGTCTCGGTCGTCAGCGACCGCCGAGAATGACTGATCGAAAACCTGAAAAACTCCCCACGCCCTGATCGAGAATCTGGAACCGGAAGTTCCTTCGAAAAGGTCCGAAAGATACGTGTCAGCTCCGGCCTCGATTTTTCGAGTGTTGGAACGGTTTCTTTGAATCTGTGTGCCGTTCTTTCTACGCTCGGCAAAATAGGTTGCACGGACGAACAATCCGATGTCTGCGCCGAATTTGGGAGTCAACCTGCCCGAAAGGTCGAGGTCTCTCGATCCTGCCGACTCATCGGCGAGGCCCCGAGAACGGTTCTCGATCGGAACATAGCCCCCTGTGTTGAATGCCGATCCGACCAGATCCGCTTCAAAGTGCTTTCGTTCCAGACCGGTGAAAAAAGAGGCACCTGCGGTGTTCAAACTTCCGCCGAAAGCCTCAGCTGAAAATACATTCCCGTCACGCACTTGTTTCCGCGTGACCGCGACCGTCCCTCCTATGGAATCGCTCCCGTATAGACTAGAGGATCCTCCGCGGAGCACTTGAACTTCATCGATCCCTATAGGCGCAACGCTCGCCCACGGGACCCACCCGCCGAACGGATCGTTTAGGGGGACTGAATCCACCAGTACGAGCGAACGGCTCGCTCCGCTTGGATTGATCCCGCGAAGCGAGGCTCCCTGAGTGGTCGGATTAGCTGTCCGTGAAGTCGTCCTTCTGAAAAGCGTGAACCCGGGTGTCAAGCGCAATGCGTCGTCGAGCCCCGTGCCTGCCGTCGTTCTAACCCTTTCCGAAGTGATCAGCGTGATGCTGGAGGCCTCTCCCTGGACCTGTGACGGAAAACCCTCCGGTGTCGCTACCGAGATACTCTCGAAAACTGAAGGATCGATCCGAATGGTTACCGGCCCGGAAAATGCTTCAGCCTCGTCAAAAGTGTATTCAAGCGAACGCTGACCTTGGGCGGTCGCGACGATCGAAAGCTGCCCGGCGCCTTCGATCTCACACTCGAAGAACCCGTCATCGCCTGTAGAACAAACGGTAGAATTCCCCGATCTGCTAATAGTTAGTTCAGCACCCGCCACAGGGTCGCCGTTTGCGTCAACGACCGAACCGCGTAAAATCTGAGTATCTGAGACTTGAGAGGAAGCTGAGAAGGCGAGAAAGAGCACGGCGAGTGCGACGTTGATCGCGGCACGGCCCCGCGGTTTTTTCGAGCGTACGAAAGGAATCATCTTGTGAGCGAGAATGACAACAACAACACCGAATCCGCCGCTTCAAAAGCGGCCGCGAAAATACTCGTTCTCTTCGGCACGCGTCCGGAAGCTATTAAGTTAGCACCCGTAATTCTCGAACTCAAAGATGTTCCACTGTTCGAAACGGTCGTTGTTTCTTCGGGCCAGCACAAAGAGTTTCTGCGGCCGCCGCTAAAGGTCTTCGGGATCGTGCCGGATCACGAACTCGACGTAATGACGGAGGACCAGACACCAAACTCCGTTCTCGCCGACACGGTCAAGGCACTCGACAAGCTTCTGGAAAAGGAAGCGCCCGATCTGATCCTTGTTCAGGGCGCCACTGCCACTGCACTTGCGGGAGCATTGGCCGGCTTCAACCGGGACATCGCGGTCGGACACGTAGAGGCGGGTCTCAGGACAGGAGATCTCCGTTGCCCATTTCCGGAGGAGATGAACCGCCGCCTGATCACGCAGGCCGCAACGTTCCATTTTGCGCCGACCGCCGAAAACCGCCAGAACCTTCTTAAGGAAGGTATTTCGGATAAACAGATCTTCGTGACCGGCAATACGGTCGTCGATGCTATCGCATTCGCTCGAAAGCAGAAGCCGAGCGGACAAGTTGAAAAGGTCCTTGCGATGACCGAAGGCCAGAAGCGGATCGTGCTGACGATGCATCGGCGCGAGAGCTTTCGCAAGCGCATGAACGAGTATCTGACCGAGATTGGCGAATTCGTCGATCGCCATCCGGAGGTGACGCTCATATTTCCGGTTCATCTGAACCCGGTTGCCCGCAAGATCGCGACGGATATTTTGGCGGAGCGGGACCGGATCCTGCTCCTCGAACCGCTTCACTACCCGGACTTCTTGTTCTTGCTCGAAAATTCGTGGCTCATAATGACGGATTCGGCCGGGATCATCGACGAGGCGCCAAGCATAGGCCGTCCTGTACTAGTCCTTCAACCTAAGACCGAAAGGGTCGAGGCGGTTATGTGCGGTATTGCGAGACTTTCGGAAGGAGGTCCGGACAGCTTCAAAGAGGTTCTCGAGCACACTTATCTTGCGGATACCTGGATAAACTCGGTAAAACCGATGCAGAATCCTTTCGGTTCGGGAGACAGCGCTGAGAAGATCGTTGAGGTGCTGAAGGGCATATGCACCTCGACAGCTTCGGCCGTTTGAAGCCTTTGTTGCTTTGAGTGCCGAGGCCGAACGATTAGAATGTTCCGGCCGACAAAAGAATACGGAGCAAACGAATGAGCAAAGAACTCAATAACAAGAACCCGAAAGAGATCGCCCGCTGTTCGGAATGCGACCGGGAAGTGGATCACTACTATACCTTTCTCACCCCTTCGAACGAAAAACGCGTGGTTTGCTGGCAATGCCAGATGAGGGAAGAGAAGGGCTTCAATGCGAAGCGTAGTTTCCGCCGGCAATCGCGGCGCGGCTTCATCCCCCGATAACTCATCAGAGTCAAATAACATAAGTTCAAAATGAGCATCAGGAAGATAACCGAATATCCTGAGGAAGTACTCGCGCGCGTCGGCGAGCCCGTCACCGAGTTCGACAAGGAGCTCAAGGCCCTGACCGACGACATGTTCGAGACGATGTATGACGACCACGGGGTGGGTCTCGCGGCTCCGCAGATCGGCCTGTCATTACGACTCTTCGTGATGGACTGCGACGGTATCAAGTTAGTGGCGGCAAACCCCGAGATCATAGAGACTTCCGGCGAAGATACAGGTCAGGAAGGCTGTCTCTCAGTCGGCAAAGTGCCGGCCGTAGTAACACGAGCGATGAAGGCCAGGCTTCGAGCGCAGGATGTGAACGGCGAGTGGTTTGAAAAGGAAGCTGAGGGTTACGCTGCACGATGCTTCCAGCACGAGACGGATCATTGCGACGGAAAGCTCTTCATAGATCACCTTCCGAAGATGCGCAGGGAGATGGTCATCAAGAAGTTCAAGAAAGAAAAAAAGTGGGGCTAGCAGCAACCCTCTAGAACTTGCAGGTCACAGCGGTTGAAAGCTCGTCGATCCCTTTCTCGCTCAGGAGATCAAGCAGCTTTATGAAGATACGTGCAGTGGCCCGGGCGTCGTGCGAGGCGCGATGGTGGTTGGTAAGGTCGATCGAATAGTAGTTTGCGACGGTAGCAAGTTTGTGGTTCTCGATCCCGGGGATCAGTTTGCGCGAAAGCCTGACAGTACATAGATGAGGATTGGCTACCTTGTATTTCCCGTGAACGAGGCCGATTTCGTGATTGAGGAACCTCATATCGAACGGTGCATTGTGTGCTACAAGGACCGAGTCGCCAATAAAATCAAGAAGCCCGTTTGCAAGGTCTGTGAACGGCGGAGCGTCTTTCACCATTTCGTCATTGATCCCCGTCAGCCCGGTGATGAACTCAGGGATCGGAATGCCGGGGTTGACCAGCGAATGATACTCGCCCGTTATCGCTCCGCCCGACACCCTGAAAGCACCGATCTCGGTTATCCTGCAAGGAGGAGCTTTTGCGCCGGTCGTCTCAAGATCGAATACCACGAAATCCGATTCGCTCAGTTTTCTTCCGTAGACGTCGACATCGACCAGCTCGACAATGTCTTCATCCAGCCTCAGGCGCGGGTCGGTTCCGACGAGGTCTGAAACCAGCAATTTCGCGAGAGAGGGCGCGGGCGATGAAATGTTCATTACATAATCGACCACTTTTACCGCCGATACCCGGCCGCCGTTTTCCTTCAGCAGGTCGATTGTTTCTTTGACAAGGAGGGAGTCTGAAATTAGGTTAGGAAACGGCGTCATTCCTTTGATTCTAACCGCTCCCGGCCGAACTTCAAATATGCGGTGTTAACGAGAAGTTGATCCGCTCAGGACCGCACTGAAAACAGGTATGGACCCATCAAACGAGGATAGTGTGCTACAGCATTTCCGGGACACCAATGCGCTACTCGAAGGCCACTTTATTCTTTCAAGCGGCCTCCACAGCCCATTGTATCTTCAGTGTGCCCGTGCACTTCAGTTTCCTGCCGACGCAGGTGTCCTCGGAAGAGAGATCGCTGAAAGGCATCTGGACAGCGGGATCGAGACGGTCTGTTCACCTGCCATCGGCGGTCTTGTCATCGGGTACGAGGTTGCGAAGGCCCTAAACGTCAGGTTCATCTGGACCGAGCGGAAAGAAGGAGAAATGGCCCTCAGGCGGGGATTCGAGATCCGGAAGGGCGAGAGGTTTCTCGTTGTTGAAGACGTGATCACAACTGGCGGATCGACACGCGAATGCATCGCGGCGATCGAGTCTTGTGGAGCAAATGTTGTAGCTGCTGCCTCGATCATCGACCGGTCCGGCGGAATAGCAGATGTCGGCGTCCCCCGGACCAGCCTTGTTGAATTAACAGTGCCGAGCCTCGACCCGGCGGATTGCCCGCTTTGTAACGAAGGACTCGATGCGGTCAAACCTGGCTCACGCGGTGCCTGACAACTGTCGCGTTCCCAAATGAATTACAAACTTCTGATCCAATACGACGGTACCGATTTTCACGGCTGGCAGGTCCAGAACAATCAAAGGACCGTGCAGGGCGAGCTCGAGCGCGTTTTAACACTTCTCGACGATGCTGAAGTACACGTCGCCGGTTCCGGTCGGACCGATGCGGGAGTGCACGCCGAAGGACAGGTTGCTAACGTAAAACTGAGCAAAGTATTCAAATCCGAGAAGCTTCGGGGCGCCATCAACGGTAATTCGTGGCGTGATGTACGCGTCCTGGATGTTACGAAAGTCGATGAAGATTTTCACGCGCGGTTTTCGGCGAAGGGAAAGACATACGTGTACAGGGTCGTGAACGCACCTGTGATGTCGCCGTTCTGGGCACGATACGCACATCTGGAGTCGAGGCCGCTCGACATAGCCCGGATGAAAGAAGCGGCTCCGGTGTTTCTTGGCGAGCACGATTGGACTGCATTCAGTTCGGCAGCCTCAGATTCCGAGAATAAGGTTCGAACGATAACTGAATTTTCTATAGAATCCCGTTGGGACCAGAGATGCGGAGCGGCAATGCTTGAGTTCAGGATCACCGGGAACGGGTTTTTGAGGTACATGATCCGTTCTATCGTGGGAACAATGCTCGAACTGGGAAGAGGCGAGAGGGACGCGGATTCGATAAGGACAGCGATAATCAATCTGGATCGCGAACAGGCAGGGGTGACAGCTCCGGCCAATGGATTGACGCTTCTCTCGGTAGATTACGGTTAATTCTCAGCTGATGAGCATCTATCACATAGTCGATCCCGAAACGTGGGAGGCTCTCGAGGACTCCGAGCCATACGCCGCAGGAAGCCTCGAAACTGAAGGCTTTATACATTGCAGTTTCAAGCATCAGCTCGCCGGCGTGCTAGAAAGATATTACAAGGGGTCCGGCAGGCTGGTTATCCTTGAAATTGACCCGGAAAGGCTTGATGTCGAACTAGTTACCGAGCCCTCGACCGGCGGCGAGGAATATCCGCACATTTACGGCAAGATCAACAAAGAAGCAGTTTGCGGGACTATGAATGTCCTTGCGCCTGAAGACGACTAGCTTTCTGATCAAACGATGCATAAGAACTTCGCCGAAGTAGTGGAAGCCGGATCAGCTGAAGAGAAGCTGCTCGCGGATATAGATCCCGGCAAAATGCCCCGGCATATCGCCGTGATAATGGACGGCAACGGACGCTGGGCGAAGCTTCGCGGCGAGCCTCGGATCAACGGGCATCGCGAAGGCGCGGAATCCGTAAGGGCGATTCTGGATACCTGCACGCGGCTTGAGATCGAGGTCGTTACGCTCTACGCATTTTCGACCGAGAACTGGAAGCGGCCCGCCGATGAAGTCGACGCGCTTATGCAGATGCTCAAGTATTACGTCGGAAAAGAACTTGAGAATGTTCATCGGAACAACATACGGTTCCGCGCGATCGGCGACATCGAAGGGCTTGCCGAAGACGTCAGGGCCGAGATCCGGCGGGCTGAGGAAAGGACGGCCGACAATACTGGGACCCTGATCAACGTGGCTTTGAACTATGGCGGCCGTGCCGAGATCCTCAACGCCGCAAAGAAAGCGTTTGCGGGACTTGGTTCGAACGGAAGAGGCCCGCAGGACCTGACCGAAGAGGACATTGAGGCCAATCTATACACCCACGGCCAGCCCGAGGTCGACCTTCTGATCAGGACCAGCGGCGAAATGCGGGTCTCAAATTTCCTCCTGTGGCAGATCGCTTACGCGGAGATATACGTCACCGAAACGCTCTTTCCCGACTTTCGCAGGGAGGAGATCTTCAAGGCAGTTTTAGAATTTCAACACAGAAATCGCCGGTTCGGCGGTGTGAATTGAACTGAAGCAGGTCGGGCAACTGGTTGCCGGCCTCCGGATCGTTATGAAAAGCCGTCTGATCACAGCGGCGATCGCGCTGCCGGTTATCATATTCTCCATAGTTTTTCCGGCCTATGCTCCGAATCTTCCGGAGGCGGACTGGCTTTTTGTTGCGATCGCTGCTTTTGCTCTCGCTGCAGGGCTTTTTGAGTACTTTTCGATTGCTAAGAAGCTGGAGCTGAAAGCGGATGCAGGCGTCGGATATCTTGCCGCGGCGTTGCTCTTCGTTCTGTTCGTCTTCGACGCACCATCCACCGCACCGGACCTCCTCCTGGCGTCGGCCGCATTCTGCGTCATATTGATAATCGTTACGCAGGCGTTCCGCTTTCAGAAGGACTTCTCGAAAATGCTCGCGGGAATAGGGGCGGTGCTTCTCGGTGTCTTCTACATAGCCTTCTTGGGCGGATTTATCGTGGCGATGAGGACCGGCTTTGAGGATGTGCCCGGTCTATCCACGAAGCTGCTCGGTTTCTTCTTCCTGGTCGGAATGGGTTCCGATGTTGGCGCATACTTTATTGGGAGGAGTGTCGGAAAGTACAAGATGGCTCCCCAGATCTCGCCAAACAAGACCTGGGAGGGATTTGCAGGTGGCTTGATGCTGGGCGCCGGATTCGCTGCACTTTCGACTTTCTGGTTCTTCCCGGAACTGCCGTATCAGATCTCGATCCCGCTGGGGATCGTGATGGCTTTGGTCGGCGTGGCGGGAGATCTGTCGGAAAGTGCGATGAAAAGGGCGGCCAAGTCAAAGGACACAGCGTCGATCCTGCCCGGCCACGGCGGATTCCTGGACCGGCTTGACAGCCTGCTTTTCAATGCGCCGCTGCTGTACTACTTCGCGCGGTCTTACTTTGGGTGAATTCGCAGGTGGCATGGATCAAGTATCATGGATCAGAAATCAAGAATTGAGCTCATTTCATATTCACGTCGACTAATACGTGATCCGTGATACCCGATACATGACCCCTGACCCCTGAAACATGCGTTGGCTCGACTGGACAATCGTAGTTGCTTATCTGGCGTACGTTATTTGGGACGGTGTGCGGCTTTCGAGAGGCAGCTACAACGATGCCGAGGGTTTCTTCCTCGCGAACCGTAGCCTTCCCTGGTGGGCCGTCGGACTTTCGGTGATGGCGACCCAGATGTCGGCGATAACGCTTGTCGGTACGACCGGGCAGGCGTACGACGACGGGATGCGGTTCCTGCAGTTCTATTACGCGCTTCCGTTCGCGATGATCATCCTTTGCGTCACGGTCGTTCCGTTTTTCCATCGCGCAAAGGTCTACACCGCGTACGAATACCTTGAGAATCGTTTCGACCTCAAGACCCGCACGCTCACAAGCTTCTTCTTTCTGATCTCGCGCGGCCTGGGAGTCGGCGTCATCATCGCCGCGCCTGCGGTCATTCTCTCCATTGTCTTTGGCTGGAGCGAGGTGATAACCATCTTCGTCATCGGCCTGACAACGACCTTCTACACGATGTTCGGAGGTGTCCGCGCAGTTACGTGGACCGACGTCAAGCAGATGGCGATCATCTTCGTCGGCCTCGCGGGATGCCTTTACGTGATCCTGAACAGCTTCCCTGCCGGATTCTCGGTAACGGACGGACTAAATCTCGCGGGGGCTACGGGCAAGCTGACAACCATCGAAACGAGTTTCGACCTGAAAGAAAAATACACGATCTGGTCGGGCCTTTTCGCGGCGTTGTTCCTTTTCCTTTCTTACTTCGGTTGCGACCAAAGCCAGGTCCAGCGTTTTCTGACGGCAAAGTCGGTCGACCAGGGAAGGACATCGTTGCTGATGTCGGCATTCCTGAAGATCCCCATGCAGTTCGTGATCCTGCTGATCGGTGTGCTTGTATTTGTCTTTTACCAGTTCCAGCAGCCGCCTATGATCTTCAACCAGTTTGAAGCGAACCAGGCGATCGAACGCAATGCGGAAGGCTACGGGGCGCTTGAGGAAAGGTACAAGCAGGCGCACGCCGGAAGAAGCACGGCGGCGACAGAGTTCATTGAAGCAAAGCGGGGAACGGACGCCTCGGCGCAAGAATCGGCGAAGTCGCGTTATCTTGAAGCCAACAAAGAGTTTGCCGCTGTCCGGAACGATGCAAAGGAGTTCATCAAGAAGACCAACAGCAACGACAGCTTCAATGATGTCAATTACGTCTTTCCGACTTTCATCGTAAACCGGATGCCTCTGGGACTTGTCGGGCTGATGATCGCCGCGATCTTCGCCGCGGCGATGTCCAGTATCTCTTCGGAGCTGAACGCTTTGGCAACAGCATCCACCATCGATTTCTACAAACGTCATTTCAATCCCGACGGCACTGACCGCCAGTTCGTAATGTTTGGCCGCTTTGCGACCGCCGTCTGGGGACTTTTTGCCTGCGTTGTCGCGATCTACGCGACAAATCTGGGATCGTTGATCGAAGTGGTCAACAAGTTCGGATCGTATTTTTACGGGTCTCTCTTGGGCGTGTTCGTGCTTGCGATCGGGATCAAACGGGCTCGCGCGCGTGGTGCTTTCTTTGGCTTGCTGATCGGAATGGCCGCGGTCGGGATCGCTTCGAACTACACGGAAATTGAATTCCTTTGGTTCAACGTGGTCGGCTGTCTCGTGACGGTCCTCGCTGGATATCTGATCAGCCTCACAACTGAGTAGTGAATCGTTAATCGTGAATGGAAGGCGGTAAGCGGTTTAGCGGCGGGCTTGCCCGCCCTCTAATTGACCATTTACCACTGACCAATGACCAATGACCAATGACCAACGACCGATGAATCAGTACCCGGAGCGGTAGCATCAGGTATTCTTCTTTGGTTTGCATATCACAAAGCGACACAGCGGAGCATATAGGGGTATTCACTAGCTTCGTGCGACCTAGATTACTTTCTCCTATTACGAGGATCGTTCCTGCGCTACGTCCTAGACTGCCATTTAATATCCGGTATCCTTCCAGACCAAGCAGCTTGACCCGATACAATATAATTCACGCCAATGAAAACCGACGCGCTCAAAGACCGGCTTCGGTTCATAACCAACCGGATAAGGGAACATCTCTGGTTTAGGCCGGCGGTGATAAGCCTGGTAGTTGTTGGCGCCGTGCTCCTTGCCCGTGTCGCTGATGGATTCGGAGCTCCTCAATGGGTGCCGGAGGTTTCCCAGGACACTCTCGTCAAACTTCTTACCGTGCTCTCCGGGAGCATGCTTGTGATCGCGACGTTCGCAGTCGGATCGATGGTTGCAGCGTACGACGCTGCAAGCAGGACCGCCACCCCTAGATCGTTCTCGCTCATCCTTGCCGACGACGTTTCGCAGAACGCGCTTTCAGCTTTCATCGGAGCTTTTATCTTCTCGATCGTTGGTCTAGTAGCCGTTGAGAACAGCTACTACGGCCGCGGTGGCAGGTTCACGCTTTTCCTTCTGGTGCTAATTGTCTTCGCCGTGGTCGTCCTGACCTTCGTGAGATGGGTTGACCGGATAGCGAGGCTCGGGAGGCTGGGCCCGACCATAAAACGAGTTGAATCCGCAGGTGAGGTATCGATAAAAAGAAGAAAGCACTCTCCTCGAATGGGAGGTGTAGAGGTCACCGAACGGCCCGACAACGCTGAAATGGTGAAGGTTGAGGCGATCGGCTATGTAGCGAGGCTTGATGTCGCGTTTCTGCAGAGCCTGGCCGAGAAGTCGGCTGCGAGGATCGAGGTGGTGGCTCTTCCCGGCAAGTTCGTTTTTCCAGGAGAATCTCTGGCAGTAGTAAAACCAGACAAAGACGATTATTCGGGAGTGGATCCGGACAAGGTCCGCAAGGCCTTCGTTATCTCGGAGGACCGCACGTTCGACGAAGATCCGAGGTTCGGGCTGGTGGCTCTATCCGAGATCGCCAGCCGCGCGCTGTCACCCGGAGTAAATGACCCGGGCACTGCGATCGAGGTTATCAGCTCTGTGGTGCGTCTGTTCTCGATCTGGGGAGGAGATGCCGACAACGACGCGGAATCCAGCAAGCCGGAAAGCGATCGCGTTGAAGTACCCGAGCTTTCACTTGATGATATGTTTAACGACGCTTTCGGATCAGTAGCGAGGGACGGTGCCGGCCAGATCGAGGTCGTCATTCGCGTTCAAAAGGCTCTCGGTTCGCTTGCCGGGTACGGCGACGATTTTGCGGCGATCGCGGACAGGCACTCGCGTGTAGCTCTAAAGAGGGCCAAGAACGCTCTGAGCATAGAAGAGGATATTGAGAGGGCGATTGAGGTACGAGCGCAATACTTTGGATAGGCTGGTTTCGCTTCGCTCATTGCAGGCGGGACGCCTGCGGTCCGGACAAGAGATGGAGATCAGAATCGACGACCTAGAAGGGCCCGAGATACGGGAGCTTCTCGAAGAGCACCTGCAGCGAATGTACGAGACCTCGCCGCCGGAAAGCGTTCACGCGCTGGACCTCGAGGCCCTAAAGAAACCCGAGATTACTTTCTGGACGGTCTGGGAAGATAACTTGCTGGCGGGATGCGGTGCGCTGAAAGAGCTTGATCGGGCGCACGGTGAGATCAAGTCGATGAAGACTTCAGACAGGTTCCTAAGAAGAGGTGTCGGATCTTTGATCGTCCGTCACATCCTCGACGTGGCTCGCGAACGCGGATATCGTCGGATCAGCCTCGAAACGGGGAGTATGTCCGCTTTCGGCGCCGCCTTGGCGCTTTACAAACGATTCGGATTTGTTGAGTGCGGCCCGTTTGACGGATATGTTGAGGATCCGAATAGTGTCTTTATGACAAAAATCCTTTGAGATCAACGGGCCGAAGGTCCGAAACAAACCCAACAGGTTACGAAACCGGAAGGTTCTTATGACGCTTAACGAACAGCAGAAAGCACTTTGTGACGACCACTCTTTTGACTTTTCCGATCTTACTGCACTTTTTCTAAACTGTACTCTCAAGCCATCCGGAACGCTTTCACACACCGAGTCCCTGATCTCAGTATCTGAAGCGATAATGAAGGCAAATGGGGTATCGACGGAGGTATTGAGGCCGGTCGATCTCGACCTCGCGCCGGGGGTCTATCCCGACATGACCGAACACGGATTTGAGAATGATGAGTGGCCGACTTTGCGTGAAAAGGTGCTGTCTGCCGACATTCTGGTTTTGGGAACCCCGATCTGGCTTGGGGAAGAGAGTTCTGTCTGCAGGAGGGTGATCGAGCGCCTCTACGCCGAGTCGGGTAATCTGAATTCGCAAGGCCAGTACATCTACTACGGCAGGGTTGCAGGCAGCATAATCACTGGCAACGAAGACGGGATCAAGCATTGCGCAATGACCATCGGCTATGCTTTACAACATCTCGGCTACACGATCCCGCCGCAATCGGACGCGGGATGGATTGGTGAGGCCGGTCCCGGAAAATCATACGCCGATGACGGATCAGGCGGTCCGGAGAACGACTTTACACAGAGGAACACGACGTTTATGACCTGGAACCTGATGCACCTTGCGAACATTATCAAGAGTGCCGGAGGGATTCCGGCGCACGGAAACCAGCGGAGCGAATGGGATGCGGGATGCACCTTTGACCATCCGAATCCGGACTACCGCTGACAGCGCGGCCACCGCGAGCAGAGAGCTTTTACCGATGAAAAAGATCATTCACACAGTGCATATTCATTCGATGCCTTCGGAGGTTTTCGAAGCGTTGACCACTGAGAAAGGTGTGACGGGATGGTGGACAACCGAGGCGAAGCTCGAACCGGGAGAGGGAAACCTGATCAAATTCAGGTTTATGGACGTTTTCAGCCCTCGAATGCGGCAGGTCCGGTTGGAGAAAGAAAGCTTGGTTGAATGGAAGTGTGAGGGCGGGCACGACAACTGGCAGGACAACACATTTACGTTCGAACTGAGAGAAAAGGACGGCGAGACATCGCTGAAATTCGTGCAGATCTATGCGCAGGAGCTGGACGACGACACTTACGGGACCTACAACTTCAACTGGGGCTACTACCTCGGCAGCCTGAAGAAGCTTTGTGAGGAAGGGAAAGGCACTCCGTTCGAGGCTCACTCCTGATCTGCAAACCGCACAGGATTTTGAACTTGTTTTGCGTGTTTCCGTAGAACTTACCTGGAACCTGGAACCTGGAACCTGGAACCTGCAACCCGGAACCTAGACTCCGGTTTTCGAAACCTGACATCTGATACCTGACACCTGACACCTGACACCTGACACCTGAATCGTCGTGTTTTGTCCAAATTGCGGAAGAGACAATGCCAATGAACTGAAGTTCTGTGCTTCTTGCGGGACTGATCTTGAGGCTGTTTCCCAGGCTTTGACCGGCCGGGAAGCGGATGTCTTCACAAAACTGGACAACGGACTCGATCAGTTCATCGGCAGGTATGCCGAGCACGTATTCTCACAACCCCGTCCCGGATCAGGCGAACACGGGGTCGTAAGGTCCTGGCGTTTGCTTGGGCAGGCCTTCGTGACAACACTGGTCGATCTGTTCATGTTTTCGATAATGTGGAACATTCTTCCTCTTCGTTTCCTTTTGCTGTTGATCACCAGTCCGATCCGAATACTAACCGAGCGCCACAGACAGGCCCTGGTCGAAGGCGAGACCTCTGCCGGCTACTCGCCGCCGCAATTGGGAAGAAAGACCCTGGAACATCTCCCTCCGAAGTCTGCTCCAAGCGTGACCGAAGGTACAACTTCAAATCTCCTTTCGAGACAAAAAACAGCCGCCCGCAGGTCTGCAGAAACCGACCAACTGGAAGAAGACTGATGGGGAAGATTTTGTGGATGGGCGTCTCTTTCCGTGCTATCGTTTCCTCGCAATGCAGTACGAATGGCGCTATGAACGTCTCGGTGACTTCACCTACAACCTGCTTCCCGAAATTCAGGTCAGGCCGTTTCTGATCGAATGGCTGATCCCGGAGTGGGATGCAGACCGTAAGGAGTTTCCCGATCAGCCCTGGACTGCTGAGTGGCTTGAACTGATCACGTATATGAACTTCACTCTCGAGGTTCTGAGTCTTGACGTGATAAGTCTGCGCCCCGACCTTATGGCTTACCGATCTGACAAAATGAACTTTGCGGACAGCCTGGCCGCCCGCGCGAACGAAAGAGAAGAATCACTTTTGAGGGGTGTCTCCACCGAACCGCTGGTCGTCAATGCCGACGGCCTTGAGCTGATGGACGGATACACGCGGTACGAGGTCTTCAGGAGACACAACCAGAAAGAGGTGTACGCCTACGTGGGCAAATCGGTGATCTTCGGGGCTTGAAACACGCCGAGGCGGAGTTCAAATATCAAAGTTCAAGGTTCAAAGAATCGAGCTTCAGAATCGGCAGAAACGCGACCGCTGAACAGTTCCAATTTTCGAGTTCCAAGTTCCAAGCCTGTTCAAAGTTCAGCGTTCGAACTTCAAGGTGCGAAGAATTAGCGCGTTGCCGCAACTCGGGAATCGAGCCCGCGACGCGGGCGTGATAGATCAGCTCCACGTGAAGCGCAGCGAAACGTGGAGAAGCGGCGAGAACAGAAAAACATCGGAATTGCGCGTTAGACGCAGATGCACGAGAATTCCGAACAAACAGAGAAGCGTTCGATCGGTTCAAGTATCATCGCCGGCGCGATCGTTCTCACTGTCTTTCTTGCGATCGAATTCATTCCGCGGCCGCTTGTTTCATACTTCTTGCCCGAAGGCGATCCGTATCTTAAGTGGTCCCTGCGTTCGATACTTGAGGTCGGAGGAGTGCTCGTGGCAGTTATCGCGATCTACCGCACCGATCTATTCGGAGCTTTCCGGGAGATCCGATTGACGTCATCGTTCACAAGGGCTCTCGGCTTCGGTTTCCTTGTCACCTTCCCGATGGTCCTCGCATTCGGCCTGACAAGCGACATTGGCGCCAATCTCGATTTGCGAAAGCTTGTATTCTCGACGGCCGTGGCAGGGTTCGTCGAAGAGGTCGTATTCCGCGGTTTCGCGTTCTGGATGCTCTACCGCTATGCGGGCTGGAATTTCTGGCCGGCCGCATTGATCCCGGCTTTGGTTTTTGGCTACGGGCATCTGTATCAATCGCCCGACCTGATGGAAGCGACCGGTATTTTCGCCATCACCGCCGTCGGATCCGTATGGTTCAGCTGGCTGCTCCTGCGTTGGGACAATCTGTGGGTCCCGATAATCGTACACATGCTAATGAACTTCTGGTGGGACGTCTTCGAGGTCGATGAGACCGCGCTCGGCGGCTGGCTGGCGAATGTTTCACGTTTCGCTGTGATAGCACTTTCGATCATCGTAACCGTCAATTCGAAAACCGCGACTGGAAATGAAGTTTCAAACCACGAAGATTCACGAAGTGATACGGACGCGCCTTCGTGATGCTTTGTGCCACTTTGTCGTTTACGATGTGCGGCCGGCAAAAGAAATTGAAAGGATCCTTGTATGGGAAACGATCGAGTTGAGACGTTTGAGGACCTGATCGCCTTCGCAGAGACGCGGAGCGACGTTCTCGCGCTTTCTCTTACAGGATCAAGATCGGCAGGATTTGAGGTTCCGGAATCGGACTTTGATTGTGCCCTCTTCGTCGTCGAAGGAACCGAAACAGAAGTACGGCAAGAGCTCGGGGACATCCCGGGGGCTCTCGATCTGAGGTTCTTTACTCCGCGCTCATTTGCCTCACACGCCGAATGGGGATCGGATCTGGCGTGGGACCGTTACGCCTGGTTCATTGCCAAATTTGTTGTGGATAAGTCTGGAGGTGAATTGCCCAATGCAGCTCGTCAGAAAGGGCTTGTGCCGGAAAACGAATTAGATGATTGGATCGACGGGTCTCTCGACTGGTATCTGAACCAGGTCGCGCGATCGGTTCGATGCATCACCCGCGGGGATGAAACCGGCGGGCGCCTCGAATGCGCCGAGGCCGTTCGACCGTTTCTACAGGCGGCTTTCGCCGTGCACGACAGACGCATCGTCCCTTATTACAAATATCTCCGCTGGGAGCTGGATCAGCGCCCGCTCGTCAAGTTCGGACTCGGGCCGGATGAATTCGCGGGATTGGTGCTTTCGCTGGTTACGTCGGGTTCGCTTGAATCCCAGAGAAAGACACTGGAACTGGCAGAAAAGGTCTTCAAGGCCCACGGGTTCGGACGCAGGTTCGAAGAATGGGAAACTTCAAAATGGGGATCGCGGTATTTTGCGGACAGGTAACAGCCCCGTGGTTCAAATTACCCCGCTCGTGCTATCTTTTTAAAATTCCAGCTGACCCGAGTACACCTATGAATTTCGCACGATCGGCGGTTTGCTTTACCGTTTCATTCCTTTCCATCCTCTCTATCCCTGTCATCACCTCAGCGCAGATCCGCCCGATCTATGATCAGGGTGCGATCGGGCTTGGCCAGATGCTCAAACGCATCGGCAACACCAAGCGGATAATGCACATAGGCGCCCATCCGGACGATGAGGATTCTGACCTTCTGGCGTATCTAGCGCGGAAAGAGAACGCGCGTGTGGTCTATCTGTCTTTGACTCGCGGAGACGGAGGTCAGAATGTGATAGGGCCGGAGCTGTTCGAGGCCCTCGGCGTGATCAGGACCGAAGAGCTTCTGCAGGCTCGTCGTCTGGATGGAGCCGAACAGATGTTCACGCGGGCATTTGATTACGGGTATTCAAAGACGCTGGAAGAAGCGAAACGGTTCTGGGACGAAGAGAAGATCAAATGCGACATTGTGCGTGCGATCAGGAGTTTCAGGCCGCAGGTCGTGAATCCGAGATTCTCTGGCACGCCCGCTGACGGTCACGGTCAGCATCAATTCGCAGGTTATATCGCCCCGATCGCGGTGAAGGCCGCGGCTGATCCGAACGAATGTCCCGGAACGGGAGCACCCTGGATTGTCCAGAAGCTTTACCGGGGTCAGAGTTTCCGATCTAATGCCGAGCCTTCGCTGAGTATGAACACTGGCCTTTACGATCACCTGATCGGAAAGAGCTATTACGAGATCGCTGCATACGGACGCAGTCAGCACAAGTCTCAGGAACAGGGCGGGCTTGAGCTGCGGGGAGAACGGTTCGCGGGAGTTAATCTCATCGAAAGCTCGGTCGAGACGCCAGCGAAAGAGACAAGCATGTTCGACGGTGTGGATGTTTCTCTAGGCAGGCTATTTCCCTCTCCGCTTGGAGGAAACGGTGGCGCAACACGCGACGATTACAAATCTTTTGAAGATACCCAGCTGTTTGCAACTTCATCGTCTGTCGAAGGCCTGGTTGAATTGCGAGAGTCCCTGATGAGAATTCTCGCTGCGAGCTCAGGACCGGTGGATGCGCTGCAGTATAACAGTGAGGTCAACGACAAGATCGTTGAGGTGGAAAAGGCGATCCGTCAGGCTTCCGGGCTCCAGATCGACGCCCTTGCTGACTCGGAAACCGTTGCTCCTGGAGAAACATTGGATCTTACCGTCGGAGTCTACTTTCCGGGAAGATCGGATATTGTCTTCAAGGGCGTAACGCTGAAAGCTCCGAACGGTTGGAAGGTTGAGTCTGAGGAAACTTCCAGTAGTGGCGGCGGACCGGCGAGATTCCGTGAAAACCCGCGCGAATCGAGGTCGTTCAAAGTAACCGTTCCCGCAGGCCAGAAATACACACAGCCTTATTTTCTAGAGAAACCCCGCGACGGATACCTCTATCAAGTGCCAGATGGCTACGATCCTACGCTGCCATTTCAACCCGCTTTGGTCACCGCCGAGGTGACTATGGATGTGAAGGGAACCGAGATCACGTTCGAACAGCCCGTCGAATACAGGTTTGCAGATGATACGCGTGGAGAGCTTCGAAGAAATCTCAACGTGGTCCCCGCCGTTTCGGTCAGTGTCGATCAGGGGCTTCTTGCGGTCCCAAGAACCGGTAAAGAGGAAGTCCGCGACATCGCTATCAATATAAACGGAAACGCAGCGGACGGGATCGATGGGTCCGCTAGACTCGTTGTTCCGAACGGCTGGAGATCGTCCTGCGAGAACTCATCGTTCGTGAAACTGAAGAAAGGCGGTTCAACTTCTGTTGATTGCACGCTGACGATCCCCTCGAACGCCTCGGAAGGGGACTATGCGGTGAAAGCTGAGGTAGCGGCAAACGGCCAGACGTTCTGGAAGACGATGAAAACGATCGCCTACGACCACATTCAAACGCATCGTTATTACACCGACGCCGAAACAAAGGTTGTTTTAATGAACCTGAAGGCGGCGCCGGTGAAGGTCGGTTACGTTCCGGGTAGCGGAGACTTTGCTCCCGAAGCCATGCGGCAGATGGGACTCGAGGTCGAAGAGCTCGGGAAGAAAGAGCTTACAAGCGGAGACCTGTCGAAGTACGACACGATCGTGATCGGCATACGCGCTTCTGAAGTCAATCCCGATTATGTCGCGAACAACGGCCGTCTGCTTGAATACACTCGCGCCGGCGGGACGATGATCGTGCAATACCAGAAGTTTCCGTATCAGTCACTAAACCTGGCGCCGTATACCGTTTCCTTCAACGCTCGAGTTTCTGAAGAGGATGCAAAGGTAACGATCCTCGAGCCGGCGCATCCAGTGTTTACGACGCCGAACAAGATCACGCAAGCGGATTTTGAAGGCTGGGTCCAGGAGAGAAACCTCTACGCATTCCGTTCGTTCGACGAGCGGTACACTCCGCTTCTTGAATCCCACGACACGGGCGAGCCGGAGAACAAGGGCGGAATGGTTTACGCGAAAGTCGGCGAGGGACAGTTCGTGTATGCGTCATACGCATTCTTCAGACAGCTTCCGGCGGGTGTCCCGGGCGCGTGGCGTTTGTTCGCGAACCTGGTGTCCTTGGGGGAAGAGAAATAGACAGGGATAAAGGGGATGGATTTTAAGGAGTCAGAACTCTGAAGTCAGAAGTCAGCTTTGATCTTTCTCACGTTAGACATCTGTAGTAGCCAGTAAAAGATGGACATTGAAGAATATCGGGATGCTATTGCCGAGGCAGCGGTCTTAAAAAGATCCGAGCTTCACACTACGCTCAGGTGCCTAAACTACTTTGCCCCACACCTAGCTCCAATTATTCAAACTGCGATCGATTCGGGCGGGATAGAACGTCCTCCGGAAGTGAAAAGCAGGGATGAGTTTATCCATCACCAAGTTAGCTGTACGGCTGATCAGGCAGGTGAGATCTATGAGGCCCTCATGGAGGCTGAAACGCATTTTCTCGGCCCGGACTATGAGTCTACGGCTGAATCGGCAAGGTTTGGAGAGGTAGGGAAGAAGTGGTTTGAGATCTCTGAAAGGCTCGATCAGTAAGATTTAGTTGGCCTTCGCGTCTTTGCGAGAGTCTTCGTTTGTTTCGGGGGAGAGAATCAGACAGGGATAAAGGGGATGAAAGGGATAGCCGGTTTCGAGATTCCGAATTGAGAAATCCTCTGTGTCTCCGTGCCTCTGCGGTTGTTTCTTCTTACCGCGAAGGCGCCAAGCCGCCAAGTTCCGCGAAGAAGAGAACTTCGGGCCAAATGATCGTTCATTTCCTTAAAACCGGCGAGAAGTGTTACGCGGTCGAGATCGAGCGTGAGGGCTTGCCGACTCTTGAAATGAACCCAGCTCCCGGATATGACCCGCTCGTGCCTCACGACCTGATGCACCTGATCGTCGAGGCGGTCCTAGGCCTTGACCGCGCGATATACGGACAGCTTGCGGACGGCGGCGACGCAGGAAGCTTTCATATCAAAGACCAGTCGAAAGTATCGGCCAAAGATCTGTCACGACTGAGAAAGAAACAGAAGAAGAAGGGAAACCGTCTACGTGCTTCGGAAGACGGGCATTTTGCGATCTCCGAAAACGCAACATACGTCTGCTGGCACGAGTGGCTCTCGCGTTCGAAAGTCCCAAGTCACAGGAGTAGATCTGTACCGATGAAGATGAACGCAGCTGCGGTCTGGGAGCGATTTCCGGCTACGGAAGCAAGGCTGCTGAAGAAATCTTTGGACAGGACCTGCGATCATCTGGACGAACTGAGCGCTGCCTGGTCAAGACTGAAATCAGGCGAGCGGATCTCTGTGAGATGGCCGGATCTAAAACTGATTGGTTGATTGCGGCCCGATTCGGATGTTCTGTTTGTTAGTCTCCTGGTTTGCCTATCGCAGCGCATTTGCAAGCCGATCGGTTCGAAAGAAAATGGCGCTTCCCCCGCTCTACTCTTGATCAGGCATCACCTGAAAATTATGTCCAAACTGCCCATTTTTCTTTTCGTTCTTGTCATCGGCATTTTGCTGTTGTCCGTACAGATCTCAGTTTTTCCGCAGGAGAGAATCCCCTGGCTATCGAACATTGGGGCCATGGAGAAGCGCGATTCGATAACCTCAATACGCTCAACGGCAAACGTGACGGTCTCCGACGGCAAAGAGTATTTGGCAGAAAGCTTCTACGTCGATCCGCAAAGAAGTATATTTCGCATCAAGTATCCTGACCGCACCCTGACGCAGGGCGTCGAAGGGAAGTATTTCTGGAGTTTTGACGGAAAGGAGGAGAAAGAAGGGACGCCTCAGACCGAGACGATAGTTCTCGGCCACCAGTTTCACGCTCAGATCCTGTTCTTCGATCAAATCCACAGAGGAAGCATAGTGACCGAAGAACAGAGTCCTCTTAGTATTTCGGTCGCAGATGACAGGGCGGCGAAGTGGTCGATGGTCCACGATTCGGGTGTTTTGAGGACGATGATCATCGAGATCGAAGGAGGACCGACCGTCGTTAACCGTTTCTCCGACTTCAGGCGTATCGATGGTGTCCTTCTGCCTCACGCGATCTCGATAGACGACGGCGAACGCACATTTACTTACAAGTTCACTTCGATCGAGTTCAACAAGGGAAGCCTTGGCGACTACAGGGCTCCGGAAGCGGTTCTTACCGACGAACAGAAGCTGCTTCGTTATCACCGTATCGTGATGGACGATCACTTCTTCGAGAACGTCGACGGTATGAAAAGCATAAACTCGGATATGATCGTCGTTAGCCGCGGCGAGGTAAGCAGGATGAGCGAAGCCGAATCGGACGCCGGATTCGACCGCATCGTAAAGGGAAAGGATCACTACATTTACGACGACCTAATCAGGCCGATCGTGAAAATATCCGAAGATGGAACTCTGGGATGGGTTATCGTGAGGGTATACGCTAAGGGTACATACTTGGACGAAGAGGGCGAACCGACGGAGCCGCTTGAATTCACGAGCGCCTGGATCGAAATGTACGAAAAGATCAAGGGCCGGTGGCTGATGGTAGGCAATGTCTCCAATTTTGTTCAGGATGAATGAGATTCGGCCGTGGACAGGGCGACCAGCAAATAGGGGGAGAGATGCCAAAACTTTTGAGGGTATTCAGGGCGACGGTAAGGCGCGGCAAAGTCGAAGAGTTTACTTCTTTTTTTGTCGAGGTAGCTGTTCCTCTTGTGAAGTCCTTTGAGGGTATGGAATCTGTGGTAATCGGCCTACCCGAAGAAGGCACGGAACGCGAGTTCATGATGACCACGACATGGAAGGATGTGGCGGCGTTGAAGAAGTTTGCGGGAAAGAACTGGCGAAACCCTATGATCCACCCGAAAGAAAAATCGCTCCTGAAAGAGCTTGCGGTGCATCACTACTGGCTTGCAGAATAAAAAAAAAACCGCCGCGGAAACTCGCGACGGTACGACATCAATAAATGTCTTAGAATCTATTTCCGCTTGCGGCTGAGGACAGTCAGCTTCACGCGCCGGTTTCCCCAGCGTCTCGCTTCGCCGCAGCTTGGCATCCAGATATCGATCTTGCTGCCTTTGATCTTGCCACCGGTATCAGCGACCGTGTAGGTCCCCGAATACCTTCCGGCTGTAAGTCTAACCCTGGTACCCAGGGGAAGCACGCGGGGATCTGCAGCGATAAGTCCTTTCCTGACTCGCTGGCCGCTTGCAGTCCGCCCCCGAAGGCAATACGCAGTTGCTCTAAAGCTTCTGGCCTTCGAAGCTGCGGGAGCAGCAGGTGCGGCTTCATTGTTCTCAGCTGCCTTCTTTTCGGTATCGTCTTTCTTTTCTACTTCTTTCGAATCTTCTAACTTCTTGTTATCTGCGTCTTCAGTATTCGTATTTTCTTTAATTGCTTTATCGATCGTTTCAGGTGTTGGGGTAACTTCCGGTCGAATGGTTTCCTGGGAATCCTTCGTCAAGACATTTTCGTCATCGACCTGTGTCTGCGAGTAGGCGACGCCCACAAGCAGAATCACGAGAACAGCAATGACGTATCGTCTCGCCTCGTATCTCATAGATCATTCTCCTGCTTATTGCTTAGCCCGTATAAAATGAACGGTGCACAAGGGCACCACTTTAATAAACGGCCATTAATAAAAAAATCCGGCGGTGCCGGTTATAATTTTGCCTCATAAAGGCATAAATTCCGAGGATTGCCCCGGAACAAACAAAAAGGCTAGCATCCGAATGCGGCATTGTAAAGGGCAAAAAAGGGGTCTCAGAACAGGGTCCGGAGTAAAGTGATTGTGGACTAATGGCCTTCTTTTGAGTATATTGCTCGAAGCCTGCGTTACGCGGCACCCCCAAATATGCAGAATCGCAGATCAGGACCCAGGCACGTCATCTCATTCCCTGTCCGGGTCGACTGGAAAGACGAGAACGGTAAACAACTCACAGAGGAAGGACTGACCGAGAACGTCGGACCGAATGGAGCTCTCGTGTTTCTTCCGCGTCTTCTTCCTGAGGTCGGCACGAGCGTGAAACTTACTGTCACTGAGAATCCGAAGGACGAGGTTTCAGTCTCGGCAGAGGTTCTTAGACTCGAACGAAACGCTGCACACCCTCAGGCCGCTCTTCAGGTGACCCGAAAGCTCAAGGTCTGGAAAGAAAAGGTCTGGTCCTACGCCGCCGCTGTGCTTGATAAGGAAAAGCCCGAGGTTTACGAAGATTGGTAAAGCCGTAGCGGGTCTTCTCAGACCATTTCCTGTTCACAACAAATGAAAATACTTGTTCTCGGCGCTGGCCGGATGGGCTTCGGAGCGGCCTTTGATCTCGCCCACAACTCTCCGAAGGTCCAAAGAGTGACCATCGCCGACCAGGATATCTCGGTCGCTGAAGCGGCCGCAGATAAAACGGCATCCGACAAGGTGTCTCCTTTAAAAGTCGACGTTTCGGACAGCAACGCGGTTTCGAAGGTGTTTGCAGATCACGATGCAGCGATCTCCTGTGTCAATTATTGGTTCAATGAAGAACTCTCAAAACTGGCGATTTTGAACCGTTCCCACTTATGCGATCTGGGAGGCAATAATGGTGTCGTCGATCGTCAGCTTGCTCTAGATGCCCAGGCAAGAGAGGCCGGGATAAGCATTATTCCCGATTGCGGGCTTGCTCCCGGAATGGTCTCGGTTCTCGCGGTGCACGGAGCGTCCCGCTTTGACATCCTTTCGGAAATTCACATCCGCGTCGGAGGCCTTCCGCAACATCCCGAACCGCCTCTCGACTACCAGCTTGTTTTCTCAGTTGAAGGCCTGATCAACGAATATGTAGAGAAGGCACGTGTGATTAGGAAAGGCGAGATCTTAGAGATCGAATCTATGACAGAACTGGAGCATCTTGAGTTTGAAGGCTACCCGCCGCTCGAGGCATTCCAGACCTCTGGAGGGACATCTACTCTTCCCGATTCGTTCGGAGGCAAAGTCACCGAACTTGATTACAAGACGATCCGCTATCGCGGACACTGCGACAAGTTCAAGACGATGATAGATCTTGGTTTGTGCTCAAGCGATCCGCTTGAAACGCAAGGGGCCGAGGTTGCGCCGAGACGAATCCTTGCAAGATTGCTCGAACTGCATCTTCCGGCGGATGGACCGGACCTTGTGTTTGTCCGTCTGGAATTCGAAGGGCAGATCGCTGGCGCCCGCAAAACACTTGTCTATGACATCGTCGACAAGCAGGATAATGAGACTGGACTGAGCGCGATGATGAGGACCACTTCGTTTCCCGCGTCGATAATCGCCCAGATGATGGTTGAAGGAGAAGTCGCCCTTCGGGGCGCAACACCGCAGGAAGCTGTGATCGGTCCAGAATCATTTGTTGAAGAGCTTAGTAGGAGAGGAATTGCGATCGATGAGTATTTTCGTGATTAGCAAGACGACCAATAGCTGCAGTAATGAATGAAGCCCCGGATTTTCCGGGGCTTTTCGTTTAGCTTGTTACGTCTGCGCGAACAGTCTGGGAGGCGCTTGTTTCTGAAGCAGTTTCCTCAGTTTATGTCGCGCTTTGTGAAGCTGCGACTTGGAGGTCCCGACCGAACATCCCAGAATCCTCGCTACTTCTTCGTGCTCGAATCCTTCAATGTCGTGCAGGACAAAAACGTTCCTGTATCCGTTCGGTAGTTCCTTGATCGCATTATCGAGGGCGATCTTGTCGACGACCGGCATTTTACCGGGCTTCTCTGACCCCTTGACGATCTGAACCGGCGTTTCGCCTTCGTCCGTGACCTTTTCCATTTTGACGGTACGTTTCCTGAAATGCATCAGGACCTGATTGACCGTTAGCCTATGAAGCCAGGTTGTGAAAGCGGAGTCCCCGCGGAAGCTGCCGATCTTTCTATGTAGCTGAATAAATACGTCCTGCGTGAGATCCTCGGCCTCATTCGAGTTCTTGAGCATTCTCAGGCAGATCGCGTAAACCCTTCTATGATGACGGTTGTAGACTTCTTCAAAAGCGATCATATCGCCCTTTGAGGATGCCTGGGCAAGATCGTAATCCGACATCGACTTCACATCTACCGCATTCTTTGCGGCTTCCTGTGCATTTTCATTACTGTCGGCTTTTTGCAGAATCGGAAAATCGAGCGTGTTAGTAGTTGCCATTTTTTTCTCCCCCTCGCTTAAGCCTTAGAACAAATGTCGTGCCAAGAAGTTCCGAAACGTTGCCTGTAATCGAATAAATCCCGCTGGAAACCGTTTTATTCCGAGTCAAGAACGGACATACCTTTCATTTCGCCAAACATCTGAGAACAGTTTTAAACCATTGCGTGTAACGGTTCTGCACACCATACACCTTTCGGAGTATCGGTTTCGTACTGTTTATACATTTACCGTGCCCGTTTGTTGCATTAATCGGCTCGGCGCGTGATACCATCGGAACATAGCAGTAAAAGTAGACTCTCATTTGAACTGATGTCGATACAGTTGTTCAGGTCCTTATCCGGTCCCGTCTCACTAAGCCTCTTGTTTACGTTGTTTGCAGCCCTTCTTGCGCCTGTCGCAGCCTATTCCCAAGTTTCCCAGGAGGTCTCGGAAAAAGAGGGCATTCCTGTCCTTATCAAACATCTTCCTGACTGGGAGTCGAAAGCCGACTCGGCCATTTTTGTCAACGAACACGCCGATCTGATAAGCGCCGCGCAAGGGGCAGATGTCCTCGGCAAGATCGATTTCATCCCCGGCACGGAAGCCGTCATTTCCGATTACCCACAGGGGAGGCTCGTCATCGTCGAGTTTGCGACTCCGCAAGCCTCACGGGATGCGGACGAACGAGTAAAGGAATACGTAGATTCTTCGTCAGGCGGAGTGACCTTCTTTTACCGCAGGATCGGAAACTACAACGTGTTCCTTTTTGGCGGCGACAACGAGGCCGCTGCAAATGCGCTATTTGATCAGATAAAGTATGAGAAGGTCGTCCAGTGGCTAGGTACACCCCCGGTCTACGGCCCGGAGGGAGAGTCCGAAAGAGAATTCATAACGGGTGCATCTACTTTGTTCATTTCGACCGTTATCGTCATTCTGTCGGGCTTGGGCACTTCGCTGGTCTTCGGAAGCATAGCCGGAGTCGCGTACTTCCTCTACCGTGAACAGAGGCGAGCGAACATGACAGCTTTTTCCGACGCTGGCGGTATGACACGACTAAATCTGGATGGCCTTTCCGAATACCCGCCTAGTGACAGGCTTCTTAAAGAGTAACCTGCCTGCCGATCACGGAAGCGCATCGACCAGCCGGTCTATATCCTCTTTCACATTGTAGAAGTGCGGCGAGATCCTCAGTATTCCGCTTCTTGAGGAAACGATCACATTTTCAGACTCGAGCTTCTTGAAGATGTCGTCAGAGGTTTGGCCCTCAGGAGGCTTCACGCTGACTATCTGTGATTTCTCACCGGGCTGTCTGGAGCTGATTATCTTGTAATTTCTAAAGGAAAGTCCTTCGCAGAGGTAATCTGAAAGTTCCGCCAGGTGCGATTCGATGAGTCCGATACCGGTTCCGATCAGCAGTTTCAAACTTTGTTCCAGGCCATAAAAGAGACTTGAGGCTCCGGTTCCGGATTCCCACGCCAGAGCATTTGGCTTGTAGCGCTGATCGAGATCCTTAAAATCCCATGGTTCCTCCACGCTGATCCAGCCGACAAGCGATGGAGTTACCCGATCTCTCGCAGAATCGCTTACGTAGAGGATCCCGCATCCTTCCGGTGCACACAACCACTTGTGCGAGGCGCCGGAGGCAAGATCAACGTTGCAGCCGGGAAGGTCGAACGGCATCGCGCCGAGTCCCTGAATCACATCTACCGCAAACAAGGCACCGACCGCGTGCGCTGCTTCGCCGATCCTTTCGAGGTCAGCGCGATAGCCGGTCGAGAACTGCACGGCGCTTATCGATACGAGCCTTGTGTTCTCGTCAATGAGACCGATAAACTCTTCTAGCTCCATCCTTCCTTCCCTTTCCGGACAAAGACGCACTTCGACACCGTACCTGTCGCGAACACTCCGCCAAGGGTAAAAATTGGCCGGAAACTCCCGATGAAACGTCACGATATTGTCGGACGGTTTCCATTCGATTCCCGCCGCGATTGCCGCGAATCCGTCCGAAGTGTTTCGCGTGAACGCAACATTCACCGGATCTACGTTCAGCATCTCGGCAACAAGTGCGCGCGAACGGTTCTTTGTCGCCACCCATTCGGGGTAGTTGGTTGAACCGTGTTCAGACACATCTTTTAGTTGAACATTCACTGCTTCGATCGCTGACACAGGGATCGGAGAAACCGCAGCCGAGTTCAAGTAGGCATAGCGCCGGAGCGCAGGGAAAAGTTCTCGAATCGATTCATTCATTTGTTAATTTAGCTCTCTGAAACGGATGATCGAGCAGGTGCGCTGAATAGGCCGAACACGTACTCTATCCCAAAAATGACAATGCATTCCAACCTGCCTGCCGTTTTGACATCACTGTAACCGTAAAGTAATTTTTAGATTCTGCAAACTGCGTCCTCAAAAGGGCTTTCAAAGACAAGAATGCCGCTGCTAAAAAGCAAGAATGACTACGAGTTCGGACCTCTCGATCCCCGCGACGACGGTGACATCGAAGTCCTCAGGATGCGCAAGGCCTCGGGCCGCGGGATCTGGTTCGAAAGTATGCGGCTCTTGCGTGACATAGTCCTTATCCTTGCCATCTTTGTCCTGTTCGGCGTCTTCGTCGCACAACCGGTGGTCGTCGACGGCGAATCGATGGTGCCAGAACTGCACGAAGGAGAGCGACTGCTCGTCAACAAACTTATTTATTACGACATTAAACGATTTGACTGGGGTCATATCCAGCGTGGAGACATCGTCGTTTTCTGGTATCCGCAAGACCCGGACAAAAGCTTTGTAAAGAGGGTTATCGGTCTTCCCGGAGAGATGGTCGAGATAAGAAGAGGCAGTGTTTATATCGACGGCAGACTGCTTGAGGAGCCTTACCTCAGCGATGAGAAAAACCGTTCGTCGCTCAACTATTCGGGAAAACGGGTAGAGGAACATTACTATTTCGTAATGGGCGACAACCGCGACAACTCCCTTGATTCAAGGACGTGGGGGCTTGTACCTGAGAAATACATTTACGGCAAGGCGTTTTTCAGGTATTGGCGGCCTTCCAATTTGGGCATCCTCCGGAGAGGTGAGGCAAAGCTGAAAGATGAGGGCGGGGAAAAACCCGAAGACAACCTTCCTGAAGCCGACGACCCGCGCGCTCAACTCTAAATCGGGAGATGTGTGCAACCTAAAAAATGAGTTTACCGAAAAGATCTTTGCTCGTTCTTGAGGACGGCCGTTCGTTCAAGGGCCTTTCTTTCGGCGCCGAAGGCGAGACGTTCGGCGAGATGGTCTTTAACACCTCGATGACGGGTTATCAGGAGATCCTGACCGATCCAAGTTATGCGGGACAGATTGTCTGCATGACCTACCCGCTGATCGGTAACTATGGCGTGAACGAGGAAGACGTCGAATCCCGAAGACCCTGGGTCGAAGGCTTTGTAGTCAGGGAAGCAAGCCGTATCGCTTCAAGCTGGCGTGCCACGGAGACCCTGGATTCGTACCTGAAACGTTACAAGATCGTCGGTATCGAACATATCGATACGAGGGCGCTGGTCCGCCACATACGAGACAAAGGAGCGATGAGGGCAGGTATTTCCTCCGCTGAAACCGACGCAGACAGCCTCCTTGAAAAAGTACTTGCCTGTCCCGAAATGAAAAATCGCGAACTCGCGAGCGCCGTCACAACGGGTAAGACCTACGTCGTGGAAGCCGAAGGACCCGAACGGTTTCATGTTGTTTGCTATGACTTTGGGGTCAAAACGAACTCGCTTCGAAATTTTGCCAGAGGCGGTTGCAGGGTCACCGTGGTCCCGGCCGACACCACGGCTGAAGAGGTTTTAGCGATGGATCCCGACGGAATCTTCCTTTCGAACGGTCCGGGAGATCCTGCGGCGATGAAATCGACTGTAGCGGAGATTCGAAAGTTAGCCGAAAACAGGTTACCCATGTTCGGTATTTGCCTCGGGCACCAGGTGCTCGGGCAGACGTTCGGAGGCGGGACGTTCAAACTGAAGTTCGGTCACAGGGGCGGAAACCAGCCGATCAAGGATCTTGCATCAGGCAAGGTTGAGATTACGTCACATAACCACGGATTTGCTGTCGATCCGGACTCGCTCGGGCCTGAAGTCGAGATCACTCATATAAATCTGAATGATGGGACCGTGGCAGGCATCCGTCACAAGTCGTTGCCCGTATTCAGCGTTCAGTATCATCCCGAGGCGGCTCCAGGGCCTCACGACGCGGAACATCACTTCGCGCGTTTCATTAAGATCCTCGAGGACAAGAAAATGGCCGTGGGAAGTTAGCGGTTCTCACCGCTGTTGCTCGAGTTCGAGGAGTTGCCGGACGAGTTGGCATTTGCCTCTTCCTGTTCACGCTTGATCTGTTCCGGCGGTTTTGAATGATCCTCAAATTCGAATCTTTCTTTCAGGGCTTCAAGGTTTTCTTCTTCAAACGCGAAGTTCGATCCTATAAAAACGACCGTTTCGTCCTCTGAAACTGACGAACGGTTTGTCGCGTGATGGCGTCTCTCGCGGATAAAGTCCTTGTCCTCGTCCGTCAGTTTTCCGCCGTCCTTTCTCTTAAAGATGTAGATGTGATCGAAATCTGCGGTCTTCATGTACAGAAGCTCGCGTTCAAACTCGGTTAGCTCGGGTGTGGGCGGGGGAGTTGGGTCCGGTACCTCCGAAGGCACGTCGCCGCCGCAGGAACCTGCGAGGATTAAAGCAGCCAGCAGTACGATGGTTGCCGTCGTTGTTCTCAAGATCATTATTGAATGATGCATTTTACGAGGGAGGGTCTGCAACTTCCTCTCCTTCCGTGGCCTCATCCGAACCGGCGTCAGGTGAATCGCCCGCACCTTCCGGCTGTGGACCTTCAGCCGAATCTATCACCTCCTGTCTGGTTGGAACTGAAACTGGCTCCGGAGCTGCGGGTTCTCCCCTTTGATCACGGATCTTTAGAATGTAAGCTTCGCCGTCCTCGTGCACTATGTCGGCCCATCCGCTTTCGAGCAGTTTCGCGAGAAATGACTCGTTTTGCTCTGCATCGGCGAATACCCATCGCGCGCCAATTTTTTCTTTGATCAGAGGCGCCGGGTCGTCGACTTTTCCGTCGGTGACATCTTTGAGCACCCGAAACACCTCAGGATTCTCGGAGTACAGATAGTTGGGATCGAGGCCCCAAACGTATTCATTCTGCGTGTTGAAGAAGAAGAGCTTTGGAAAGTCGTCCCAGTTCGAATTCAGTATCCTTTCACCCGGCGGTATGTTCTTTTTGGCCCATTCCATAGCAACTGAGTACTTGTCGTTCGGCTCGTTGCTTCTGACGCTGGAACGCAGATCCTCGATCTTGTGAAGGTATTCAAACGGAAGGCTTGAACCGAAGAAATTGAAGAAGAGCCAAAGTACGAGCGCTCCACCGATGATCCAGGGTGCGAGCCATTGTGACCAGGCGACAAACCCCTTCGGTTCCGGTTTCCGCGCCTCCGTGTCCAGCAGAGGTTTGATATCCCTCTGGAACTCTTCTGGAAGCTCGACCGCCTCCGGCTGGCGGAACGCCTGCCAACTGAATGCCGCGAAGAGGATCGCGAAAGGAGGAAAGTATTCAGCCAGTCTTTTTGACTTGAACATCCACACAAGAAGCAGAGTCGCGAAGATGAGGAAAAACGTGGATCGCTCGGGAAGCCTACCGCCCTTTGATTTGTACAGGATGTACCCGACAAGCATAGCGATCAGCGCGATAGCGAGGTGTGTTATCAGCTGCCAGCTGGTGTATGGATACCACTCCCCGCCCACAGCGACCTCGTAACTGCTCCTGACCTTTGTCAGGAAGTGCTCGGTGAAGAGAAGGATGTTGTTTGGAAAGTATGGATTTATGACGTTGCCAAGTACCATCCCGGCGAGCGTGTAAGCGAGCGGTTTCCACTCGAAAACACGCTCGTTCCACGCTATCACCGCGACCCATATGACGGCCGCCGCAAAAAGTAGCGGGAACAGGCTGTAGGTCCAAACGAAGACGAACATCAGCGGCATCAGCCAGAAGTACTTTCTTTCGAAAAGCAGGTAGATCCCGACAACCGTGTAAATGATGGTAAGCGGAGGCGCCTTTGCCATGTTCATCCGATACCAGAAGGGATTCGCACAGGTCAGAAGCGCCGCAAGCCATATGAGCAGGTAGCCGACCTTGTACCGGAACATTAGCCAGTACACCGAAAAAATGGCGAGCGTTCCGTAGAAGACGGCAGCGACCTTTGCGGCGGTAACCGGTTCGAAGAACCACAGGAACGGGATCTGGAGCAGATGGAAAAGAAAATGATGGTCCGCGTATCCTTCGGCGTTGAGTACCGTTAGAGGCAGCCAGGTAAACTGCGGCAGACCCTTAAACTGGCTGAGGCTTTCCCACAAGAGCGCGCTCCAGCGGATGTGGTAATAGCCGTCCCAGTCACCGCAGCAAACCGCCCCGGTAGAGAACTGCAGGGTGAACATGAGCAGGCCGATCACGATCAGCCCGAAGACCAGATAGACCTGGTTGATGGCCCGGTCCGTCTCGAGCCATTCAGCCCATGACATCTTCTTTTCTCTTTGGATCTTAGGCGAAGCAGGATCGTCAGGCGTCTCAATCGCCTTTCCGATGTTTTCCTGCGATCCTCCATTATCTTCAGGATCGTCAAGCTGGATGTTTCCCATATGAAAATGATCGAGGCTAGAGGAAGTATTCTTGAGAAGTATTGCCGGTCAAAGCCTTTCCAGAGAAGAGCTCTTCAGATTGGATTATTCAACAAAATATCACGAATCGAATCGACACTTCTAATCAGGGCTGACGAAGATCGCCGCAAACGGACGTTTGCGATTAGGATCGTTTAGTACCTACAATCTTTCTTTCGAATATGTATCCAAAGGGCAATTTAAGAATTCCGGCGACACACGGTCATCTTGAGGCGATCCTCAAAATGCCGAGAACAGAAAGGAAGGGTGTGGCGCTCGTTTGTCACCCGCACCCACTCGGTGGCGGAACCATGCACAACAAAGTCGTGTACAGAGCCGCGGCAGGATTGGCGGACGCAGGTCTCGCGGCTTTGCGGTTTAACTTCAGAGGTGTAGGCGACTCGACAGGCGATCACGACGAGGGCGACGGCGAACGGCAGGATGTTCTCGATGCGCTTGATTACCTGAGTGCTAATTTCCCGGGAGAACCGATCACACTTGCGGGATTCTCGTTCGGGTCGCGGGTCGGTACGGAGATAGGTATGGATGACGACCGGGTCACGAGGCTGATAAGCCTGGGTACGCCCGTCGACAAGTACACGGATTATGACTTTCTGGAGAATCTTAAAAAGCCGATACTCTTTGTCCACGGCGATAAAGACGAATTCGGTTCGATCGAGAACCTGAACGAACTCGTCGCGAAGGTCTCGCAAGTTACCGACACCGAAGTCATTGTTTTCCAAAATTGCGGGCATTTCTTCGATGATCATTTGGCTCAGCTTCGTGACGCGATTCACGACTGGGTGCTCGAGAAGATCGCCGAGTCAGCCCTGGCCGCGTGAGCCTTTTATGAGTGAGATTGAGGAAACGAGGGAGCCGATCAACAAGCGTAGAAATCCCGCCATTCGAGTAACGATGATGCCCCGCGATACGAATCATCACGGGACAATATTCGGAGGGATCGTGCTCAGTTACATTGACGTCGCCGGAGGCGTAGAAGCAGTTCGGCACACCGGGCACGACAGGTTTGTTACCGTTGCTATGAAAGAGGTGATCTTCCACGAACCTGTTTTCGTGGGCGACCTGGTCAGCTTCTATGCAGAGACAATGAAGGTCGGCAACTCGTCAATAACGATCCGGGTCGTCGTCGAGGCCGAGCGATTCGGATCCCGAGGTCAGATCGTACGGGTAACCGAGGCCGAGGTAATTTTTGTAGCAATAAACCAGAATCGCGAAAAGGTACCGCTCAAGGTGGGTTAGCCGGGATCGGGATCGCTTGATTTTCGAAATCACATTCCATAGAGTCGGGGAATCAATTAATCACTTTCAATCAGGCCGCGAGAGAGGGAGGCGAATGTATAAGATCACCGCTGATACTGCTGAAGGAAAAGTTGCGTTCGAAGCTGAAAAAGGCCGGAAACTGGTCTTGTGTTTAGAGGACAACGGGGTCGATATTCTCCACCGTTGCGGCGGCAACGCAAAGTGTACTACGTGCCGCGTTGAAGTGCTTTCCGGAGACCCTGGTGAGATTGGGGAAGCGGAGCGTACGATCTTGGCCTCGAAGCCCGATATGGATGATCACTGTCGGCTTTCGTGCCAGATCCGTCTTAACGACGACCTTCACGTAAAGGTGATCAACCAGGCCAGTGTTCAGGGTATTGATCCGGGAACGAGACCGGAAGAGTAGGGAGACCGGAGACAGGAGATAGGAGACAGGAGTCAGGAGACAGGAGACAGAAGAAGGGACAGGAGTCAGGAGACTCCCGACCGCGTTGCGGTCAAATGCATTTAGCCTTGGGTCCGCCCGAAGGGCGCAACCCACGGGAGACGTTCCCCATTCAATTTATGCGCCGCGCAGCGGCGGTACCTTTTGAGGAGACAATGATGTTCAAAAAACTTATCGAAAACAGGGAAATCAAGATCGCCGAAGCTCATTGCGACGGTCCGTGCGGTGTATACGATCCGGCATCGGCGAGGATAGCTGCCGAGGCCGTGCTTTCAATGACGAAGAAGATCTCGGACCTTACGCCTCCTGCGGACGGAGACGCGAAGGCGATGGCCGCCTATCTGAACACGATGTCGCGGTACATCTCGATCAAGGAAGAACAAGCTCAGCTCGCCAAGGACGAGATCCTTGTTCTTTGGACGGACTACTTTAAGCCAGCCCACTTGGAAGCTCATCCCGATCTTCACGACAAGTTCTGGAAGGCCGCGAAACTCTGCTCTGCCTGCAAGGTGGAGGTCAGCGTGCAGCACGCAAATGAGTTGATGGACGCGATCGAAGAGATTCACAACATTTTCTGGGGAACCAAGGACCGGGACGTCAAGTACTACACGGCTTCGTAGTTGACCTCGTTTTCTTCCTGCGGTGAGCGGTAGGGCGAATGTCCTGCCGCTCATTCGTGTCTTCGTATCAAGAGTCAGCGAGAATTATGAAAGACATCCCTCCTGCCGGCTACTACGAAAAGTTCATGCTGCTGATCGAGCGCAGAGAGATCTACTCTATAGAAGGCGACTCGATGCTGCCTGCCTTGAAAGACGGGGAGCGGGTGCTTGTCGATGAGAACGCCGTTTTCGGGATAGGGGACATCGTGATCGCACAGCACCCGTTCAAGTCAGATGTGGTGATGGCCAAGAGGATCACGTCAATCGATGTCAACGGCAAATATTTCCTTGTCGGCGATAATTCGGGAGAAAGCGGCGACAGTCGCACATTCGGACCCGTTCCGATAGACTATATACAAGGGAAAGTAACAAGCAGGTTTGAATGACCCATGCGCATGGGCGTTCAAGGTGGCGAAGGATTTATGATCGAAGAGAAAGATCTGATCGATAATTTTGTCCGGGTTAAGAAGACGAATAGCCGAAAGCGCGAGCGTCTTCCGAAGCCTGATTGGCTAAAGATAAAGATCGGCGATCCCACAAATCAAAACAAGGTCCTCAAGCTGATAGACGGCCTGAATCTTCACACCGTTTGTCAGGAAGCTCGGTGTCCGAACATTTTTGAGTGCTGGACCGACAAGACTGCGACATTCATGCTCGGCGGCGACACCTGTACGCGTCATTGCGGATTCTGCGCGGTCAACAAGGGCCAGCCGATGGAACTCGATCCCGAAGAACCGCGGCACGTCGCGGAAGCAGTTCAGCATCTTGATCTGGCACACGCGGTGATCACATCAGTCAACCGGGATGATCTCTCGGACGGCGGCGCTTCTCACTGGGCGGAGACGATCAGAACGGTTCACGAACTTAACCCAGGCTGTAAGGTCGAGGTTTTGATCCCAGACTTTCAGGGAAATGAGGATGCTCTAAATGTGGTCCTGGAAGCTAGACCGGAAGTCCTCAATCACAACACGGAAACGATCGCGAGACTGTATCGACGTGTCCGCCCGGATGCGATCTATGAACAGTCGATGACGCTTCTCGAACGAGCCGCCAGGTATCGGGACGAGCAATTTCCGGAGATGTTCACCAAAAGCGGGATAATGGTCGGCCTGGGTGAAGAGTTCGACGAGGTTGTCGACCTGATGAAAGACCTCCGCGCCGTATCGTGCGACATAATGACTATCGGCCAGTATCTTCAGCCTTACGAGAAACGGCTGCCGGTCGAGCGATACGTCACGCCCCAAGAGTTTTCAGAATGGAAGAAGATCGGCGAATCGATGGGCTTCAAGCACGTCGAATCGTCACCGCTTACGAGAAGCTCCTACCACGCCAGAGAGCAGGCTGAGATCTAGAAATTCCAAGTTTCGAGTTCCAAGTTCCTAGTTCCAAGAAGAGAGCGATATATGTGGCGGAAACGCGACCGTGAGGGAGCGTGCCAGAGGCGCAGCCGACTCGTCCTTGAGCGCTGCGCGATTTCAGATTTCAAAGTTCAGATCTCAAAGAAGAAATTCCATGGCGCTCCGCGATCTCAAATTCCGAAATTCAGATATCAGGGAAGAATTCCGAATTCCATAGAAGGTATCGCACGAATAGAGGCGGAAACGCGACCGAGATTCTGTTCCGAGTTCCAAGGTCCAGGTTCCAAAGCACTGGGCGCATTCAGATTTCAGGCGCTGCGCGATCTCAGACCGCTGTGCGATTTCAGATTTAAGATTTCAGATCTCAGACTCGAACTTCCATACGCGTCCTCCATGCCGTTCGCTCCTCTTGGAACTCGAAACCCGGAACTCGTAACCCGGAACATCAATCCTTGAATAATTCTCGCGATTCAGTACAGAATGAGGCGAAATTTCGATCGCCCTTTGCAGGAGAGATTCGTCTATGCCTTCCAACATCAACCACTGGGTCCCTACAGAAGGGCTTGGTCAAAAGACTTTTCAGCAATGCTGGTATGCTTCGTACCGGATGATCTATTGGTCGCTCGGAAAGAACATCGATTCGGTCAAGACCAAGCTCGAGACTGTGATCGATTTTCCGGAGGCCATGAAAGAAGGCCTGCTTGATAACGACTATATGAAATGCGCGACGGCGCTCGGTTTTGACGCGTGGTTGGGAAAACACTTCAATCAGAAGCGTGGCTGGTCCGACGTTGGGATGTCAGACGGCGCCGAAGCCCTGTACGCAGTGCTGAAGAAAGGGCCTGTCTGGGTCTCCAGAAAGAACGACAGCGGTTCGTTCCACATAACGGTTCTCAGGGGATATGACGACTCCGACGGGTACTTTGTCTATAACAACCCTTATCCCGGACCCAAGGACGCCGTCGTTCAGCGGATGCGCTCGGATTTCTATGCCCGCGGGATAACCTACGCAGCCGGCTCGGTCCAGCGGTCTCGAAAGTGAGCGGTAAGCAGTGAGCAGTGAGCGTTGAGCGGTAAGCAGTGAGCGAAGATTCGTTTAGCCCACCCGTTTACGGGTGGGTTCTTCGCAGGACTTGCACTGCACCTGCCCAAACCTTTTTCGAATTGATCTCCTGCATTATGAACTACTGGAACAAGATAATTCTCGGCCAATACGGCGCTGCGCTCGAAATGCTAAGGCGCGCTGTAGAAGCTTGTCCCGACAAGCTATGGTCTGATTCGGACCGTGATCCGCAGTTCTGGTATCTCCCTTATCACACACTGTTCTTTGCTGATTACTATCTGTCCGATTCCCCTGACGGATTCTCTCCTCCGGAGCCTTTCACGCTCGACGAACTTGACCCCAGGAGAATCATTCCGGACAAGCCGTTCACAAAGGAAGAGATCTTCCGATACATCGTTCACTGCCGTAAGAAATCGCGGGAACGTGTTGGCGGGATGACGGAGGAACGGGCGCAAGAAACATCCAGTTTTCTACAGGGTGACATCTCGAACGGCGAACTCCAGATATACAATCTGAGGCATATCCAACACCACGCGGCTCAGCTGAACCTGATCCTGCGGCAAGAGATCGACTCCGCTCCTAGATGGGTCAGATCTGCGTAACAAGAGCAATAGACAAAAAAGGGAAAGATGCGTTCAAGGAATTTTTTTGCGGCACTGCTTGTCGCCACTTCGACACTATTGATGCTCGGGTGCGAGGCCGGATCACGTCTGAAAAAAGAGCAGGCGGATCTGGTGATCACGGGAGCCACGGTGATCCATCCTGAGAAGGACGACGAAGCAATTGTAGAGGACATTGTTATTAAGGACGGCCGGATTCTCGCGGTTGGCCCCGACGTTGGAGGAAGGTTTGAGTCGAAGGAATTCTACGATGCCCGGGGCAAGTTCATCATTCCCGGCCTTGCCGATATGCACAGCCACTTCGGCAACGGGATCCTCGCGCCTGAAGAAGATGACACGAATCAAGTACTAGCGCGACATTTGTACTTTGGCAACACGACGATCCTGAACCTCGGATCTTTCCAGGCCTGGCCAAAGAGGATCGACCAACTGCGCTCAGAGATGGAGTCTGGCGATGTTCAAGGCCCAAGGCTGCTTGCCGTCGGTTCGCTGATGACGATGCCGGGATCCCATCCTGTGGCGACGATCTATTCGCCTCCCCTGCAGAAGAAGATCGAAGAGATAGTCGCCGAGGATGACGGCGAAGGCCCGATCGATCTATCGCCCCTGCGGGCGACGACGCTTGTGCGGGACGCGGACGATGTATCAGAGGAAGTGAAGCGTGTTGGCGAATGGGGAGCGGACGCGATCAAGATAACCGTCGAATCAGGTCCGGAGTTGTTTGGTGACGATCATCCGCAGATGACACCCGAAATGATACGCGCAGCAGCCGATGCCGCCAAGCCTTTCGGAATACCTGTCCTCTGTCACGTTTCGTCGATGGATGAACTTGAGGCTTGCCTTGCGAACGGCGCGAAGGGGATCGTTCACGGTGTTACCGACAATACCGAAGTCTTTCCAGATGACATCGAATCGAGCATGACATCATCCGGCTTTGTTCAGATCCCCACGGCGGGAATGTTCGACGGATGGAGAAGATACACAGCTGACGTAACCTTGTTAGATAATGACATTCTCAAACCTGTGCTCAGCGATTCCGAACGGGCCTGGCTAAAGTCGGCGCAAATGGTAGAGGATTTCAGCTCGGATGCGGAATGGGACGCAGCAGTCGAGAGGCTTGGAGAGCATCTGAAAAGGTTTCACGACCTCGGAGGAATGATCGTCGCTGGAACGGACACCGGTAATCCGTACAGGATTGCGGGTCTTTCTCTCCACGAAGAGATCGCGTTTTATGTGAGATACGGGCTGACACCGCGAGAGGCTCTGAAGACCGCGACGATCAACGCGGCGACACTCGTCGGCGCTGAAAAGGAATGGGGCACGATCCGGAACGGTCACGCCGCGGACCTTTTGATCCTGAACAGGAACCCTCTCGACGATATCGCGAACACTGCGGCGATCGCGGATGTGATAAAGGCCGGGAAATTAGTTGACCGGGAAGCGCTTCCGCTGCGCTGAGACGCTCAGGTGTCAGGGATAATGTATCAAGTGTCAATGATCAGGTAAAAGGGATAAACATCAGCTATCCCGACTGCTTCTTCGTGTTACTTTGTGATTCTCTGTGGTTCAAATGAACGTCGAGAACAGAACAGACAGGAAAGATGAGTTCATCGCGTCGATAACCGGCGAGATATCCGAGCACGTCTCGCTCTCGAAAGTGCTCGCGTGGGCCGCGGATCAGCCGGAAGGCGAAACGCTGAAACACGTCGTTTCGGATGTCATCGTCCAGGACGAATACACGCACGACGCGATCGTTCCATGGAAGGACGGGCTTGTAATCGTCTACGGCATCACCTGACTTGGAGCCGTGACGGCGGTCGCCGTCTGGGACCATTCTCCGACCGCAGATGAACTGCTCGAAGCGAGACTTGAAAGAGGCTGGAAACCGACGGCATCGAGACTGAAAGATGGCGATGTTGTGGAAGGCCACGCGTCGTGTTTAGTAACGAGAACAGTTTAGCGGCGGGCTCGCGCTTGTTTGGTCCAGTACCTGAGGCTCTTTAAATGACGAAAATGCAAACGAGATTTTTGCTGCGCTTTGTAACTTTACTTCTTGTCCTGGCGGTTCCCCTCTATTCACAGGATTCGGATACCTCCGCAGCCGAGACGTACTTCACCAACACAGTACTGATCGATCAGAACGGTGAGAGTCACCGGTTCTTCGAGGATTTGCTTAAGGGAAAGACGGTCGTCATCTCTTCGTTCCACACCTCATGCAACGGGGTAGCCCTTGTTTACAACCGGCACCTTGGGAAGATCCAGGAAGCGTTTGAGGATCGGATGGGTTCCGAGTTGTTTTTCATATCGATCACGCTGGACCCGGAAAAAGACACGCCCGCTAGGCTTAAGGAATACGCGAAGAAATTCGACGCCGGCCCCGGCTGGCTGTTCCTGACGGGCAGCAGGCAAAACGTCGACTTCATGCTCAAGAAGCTAGGCTACTTCGTCGCTGATATCGAAGACCACAATTCCACTTTTACGATCGGCAATGTGAGGACCTCTCTCTGGAAGAAGGCCTTCGGACTAGCGAAAGCCGAGGACTTGATAAAGATCGTCAGAAGCGTGCTTGATGACGAGGGGAAGTAAGTCAGGTGTCAGGGATCAGGTATCAATGATCAGGAATCATGTGTTACGTGTCGGAAGCCCGATCGCGGGGACGAGTATCAGGGATCAAGGATCATGTGTCAGAAGCCCGACCGTGAGGGAGGGCTACTGCAAAGACTGGGGAGAAAGGACTGAGGACTGAGAAAGCCGGTTCGTTGATATCTGATCGTTGACACCTGACAATTGACGGTAGCCCGCGCTGACGCTTGGGCTTAAGACACCTGCGAAGATTCTTTGCGCCGCCGCTACGCGACTCTCGTGGGTGTTCCGGCCGCGACCGTGGCCTGAAGGCCACGGCTAAGATACTGCTGTCGCTGACGCGACGAAAGCCGCGATGCGAATTTCGCCCTCCCTAACGGTCGGGCTACTGACACATAACATGTATCAAGGATCAGGGATCATGGATCAGGTATCGATTATTCGTGATCGCGGACTTTTAGATCGCAAAATCCGATTCATTGTCCTTGGTACTTGAAATCCGACACCTGATCCCTGATCCATGACACCTGCTCACTGCTTGCCGCTAACTGCTCACCGAATCTTGACACAACCCCTTCCGCCCCCTAGTATTTAGAGTTTCGGCTCTAATGGCGGAATTGCGTTTTTATGTTCGAATCATTATCCGATAAGCTCAAGAAAACATTAAAGAATCTGCGTGGCCAGGGGAAGCTAACTCCAGAGCACGTTGATGCGGCCCTCCGGGAGATCCGGATGGCGCTTCTTGAGGCGGATGTTAACTACAAAGTCGCGAAGGATTTTGTAAAGGCAGTACGCGTAAAAGCCGAGGGTCAGGAGGTCTGGAACGACCTCAAGCCGCACGAACAGGTGGTCAAGATCGTCTATGACGAACTTGTAAACCTTTTCGGAGGAACATCTTCCCGGCTCGTCTTTACGAAGCAGGTGCCGAACACGGTGATGATCGTGGGCCTGCAGGGATCGGGTAAGACGACCTCGACGGGAAAGATCTCGAAGTGGCTCGCAGAGAATCAGGAGCGGAAGCCCCTTCTCGTGTCGGTCGACGTTTACAGACCGGCGGCGAGAGAACAATTGAAGGTCGTAGGCGACGCGGTCGGCCAGTCGGTCTATACAGATCCGGAATCTGACGATCCGTTGACGCTCGTAAAAGGTGCACAGAAGCACGCTCAGGAGCTTGGCTACGACACGCTGATCATTGACACCGCAGGCCGTCTTCACATCGACGACGAGCTGATGGTCGAACTTGAGCAGATCAAGGAAGAGACCAATCCTGTCGAGGTGCTGTTCGTCGCGGACGCGATGACCGGACAGGATGCCGTAAGGTCCGCCGAAGAATTCCACAAACGTGTGGGTATCACCGGCGTAGTATTGACGAAGATGGACGGCGACGCGCGAGGCGGCGCGGCGCTCTCGATCAAGCAGGTCATCGGCCAGCCCGTGAAGTTCGTCGGCGTCGGCGAAAAGTACGACGCCATAGAGCCTTTCTATCCCGACAGGATCGCACAGCGGATCCTCGGGATGGGCGACGTACTGAGCCTTATCGAAGAGGTTCAGTCAAAGGTCGACGAAGAAGAGGCGAAGGCACAGCTTGAGAAGATCACCAGCAATCAGTTCACGCTGGAGGATTTTCGGAATCAGCTGAGGCAGTTCAAACAGCTCGGTTCGATGTCGAAGCTTATGAAGATGCTTCCCGAGCAGATGCTCGGAGGCATGTCGCTTTCGGACGAGCAGTCGGAAGAGGTAGAAGCGAACCTGAAACGGACCGAGGCGATGATTGACTCGATGACCATCCAGGAACGCCGCGACCACTCGATCATCAACGCGAGCCGAAAGACCCGGATCGCGAACGGATCGGGATCGACGATCGCCGAAGTGAACGGTCTCCTGCGTCAGTACGAGCAGATGCGTAAGATGATGCAGCAGATGAACAAAGGCGGAATGTTCGGCGGCATCGGCAAGCGGATGATGAGCGGAATGGCCGGCGGGCTCGGCAATATGCTGGGTGGCGGCGGAATGCCGGGCGGAATGTTCGGCGGCGGACAGGATCTTGACAACGAACCCGATGAAACTTCGGCTTCGCTGGCGAAACGATTAAAGAGAAAGAAGAAACGGAAAAAAAGGAAGAAGAAAAGGTAGAACCTATACGGAGTTTTTTATGCTTAGGATCAGACTGACCCGAAGGGGTGCAAAGAAGAACCCATTCTACAGGGTCGTTGTAAAGGAAAAGCGCTCTAAGCGCGACGGAAAGTATCTCGAGAAGCTCGGGACCTACAACCCGATGACCGATCCGCCGGAAGTGGTGTTAAATCACGAGCGGATCCAGTATTGGATCGGGCAGGGCGCACAGCCTTCGGAGACCGTTGCGAGCCTCATCAAGAACAATCCGGAAATGACGCCGGAAGAGCGCGAGAAATGGCTTGCAGAGCGCAAGGCAAAGGTAGAGGCGAAGAAGGAAGCCGACGCCAAAGCGAAAGCGGAAGCTGCACAGAAGGCTAAGGAAGCGGCTGAGAAGAAGGCCGCCGAGGCGCTCGCCGCTGAAGCGGCTGAAGCTGAAGCAACGGCGGATGGTGCAGATGAAGCTGACGCCGGCGACGCAGAAGCCAAGGCTGATGCTCCGGCTGAAGAAGCCCCTGTTGAAGAGGCAAAAGCTGACGCACCGGCTGAAGAAGCTCCAGCAGAGGAAGCAAAGGCTGAAGCACCTGCCGAAGAGGCTCCCGCTGAGGAAGCCGCTGAAGAGCCGAAAGCTGAGGCTGACGCGGAAGAGAATAAGTCTGAATAGCAACAAGGGCTGGGCTTTAGAGCCGTGCCTGGTTTTACCTTTATGAAAGAAGCCGTCGAGAAGATCATCTACGCTCTGGCAGACGAGAAAGAAGCCGTCGAAGTATCAGAGTATGACGACGGCAACACGACCACGTTCGAGGTCCGCGTGGCGGAAAGCGATATGGGCCGCCTGATCGGAAGACAGGGGAGAACGGTGAAGGCGATCCGCTCGATCCTGTACTTCGCCGGTCAGAAGCACAACAGGCGGTACAATCTGCAGATCATTGAAGATTGAGTGAGTCTGTTGGGTCTATCGAGTCGATTGAGTCTGTTGAGTCTGTCGGGTCTATAAAGTCCTGTGAGTCTGTCGAGTGTTTTCAGTATGTCGGGTCTGATTGACTGTGTTGATCTTAGTTTATTGAAGTTTGAGAGAATAGGATCTTATAGAAGTGAACGCGGACTCAATAGACCCGAAAGACTCAACAGACTCAATCGACCCGACATACTCAACAGACCCGATCGACTCAACAGACTTAGTAGCAATCGCCAAGACCGTACGGACGCGCGGGTTGAAAGGTGAGTTGGTGGCCGAGATCCTGACCGACTTTCCGCAGCGCTTTGAGGGGCTCAAGAATGTGATCGCCGTAGCGCAGGACGGAACGCGAGCCGATATCAAGATCGCGGACCACTGGTTTCAGAAAGACCGGATCATCCTTCGCTTTAAGGGGTTTGATTCGATCGAAAAGGCAGAAGCGCTTGTTAACCGCGAGATCTGCGTTCCGGAAGACGAAGCGGTCGAGCTTGAATCGGACGAGTTTTTTGACTGGCAGCTAGAAGGCTGCAAAGTGATCGCCGACGGGGAAGAGATCGGGACCGTCACCGGAGTGATGAGGACGGGCGCCAACGAGAACCTCGAGGTTACGAATGGTGAAACGGATTACCTGATACCTTTCGTTGAGGCGATCTGCACCAAGGTAGATATTGAAAACAAGGTCATTACGGCGGAACTGCCTGAAGGCCTTTTGGATCTCTGAGCGTTTCGGAATGAACTCGAAAATATGCGTATCGACATACTGACCATATTTCCGGAGTTCTTCGAAGAGGTGTTTGACTTCGGGATCATCCGGCGTGCCCGCGAGGCGGGAATCGTCGAGATCAATGTGACAGACATCCGTGAATTTGCCGCAGACAAGCACCGGAAGACCGACGACAGGCCATTTGGGGGCGGCGAGGGAATGGTGATGAAATGCGAGCCGATCTTCCTTGCGGTAGAAAGCCTGCTCGGAACTGCGGATCGCGACGGGTATCCCCAAGGTACAAGAGTAGTGCTTCTCACGCCGCAAGGCAGGAAGCTCGGTCAGCCGATCGTCGAAGAGCTTGCGGATGAAGAAGGAAGGGTCCTGATCATCTGCGGGCGCTATGAAGGAGTAGACGAAAGGGTAAGCGAGGCACTTGTCACAGACGAGATCTCGATCGGGGACTATGTGCTTTCAGGCGGAGAACCCGCCGCCGTGGTTCTTGTCGACGCTATGACAAGGCTGCTTCCAGAGGCGCTTGGAAACGAATCGTCCGCTGAACGGGAATCTTTCTCGGACGGGATATTTGATTTTCCGAATTACACGCAGCCAAGGGAGTTTCGCGGGATGGAGGTTCCGGAAGTTCTGCTCGGCGGGAATCACGCGGAGATTGAGGCGTGGCGGCGCGAGAAAGCGCTTGAAAAAACAAAGAGAGTTAGAAAGGATTTGATACAAGGAGCCGGCGATTGATCGGGACCTGAAGCGGTCGGACACTCGTCGCGAGCAATAAAATGAACCGTTTAGATGCAATCGAAAACACTCAGTTAAGGGACGATATCCCCGAATTTCAGCCGGGCGACACTGTCCGCGTGCACGTCCGGATCAAAGAGGGTAACAAGGAACGCCTGCAGGCTTTCGAGGGCGTCTGCATCGCCCGCAAGCACGGCGGTGCGCGCGAGACCATCACCGTCCGCAAGACCAGTTTTGGTGTCGGGGTCGAGAGGATCTTCCCGCTCCACGCGACGATCGTCGATCATATCGACGTCGTGAGATACGGAAAGGTCAGGCGAGCCAAGCTTTACTACCTTCGCAATCTCCGCGGAAAAGCTGCCCGTATTCCTGAGCGTGACATGCGCCAGAAGAAGAAGCAGGCCGCGAAGAAATAGGTCAGTAGATTTGAATATCAGTTGCCCCCTGCTTTAGCAGGGGGTAGTTAAAGCCTGTCTCGTGTCATCGGGGCTTTAGCCCCAAGATCCGTCTGAAGCCGGAAAAAGTTTGTATTCAACTGTTGTCCCCCCGCTAAAGCGGGGGGCAACTGATTTATCCACGTGGGAACGTCGTGTCGTCTCTGCTTACGGTAAAATTCGATTTCGAAGCGAAAGCGAGAGCCGATGGTTTTTCGGTGATTGCAGGAGTCGACGAGGTAGGAAGAGGCTGTCTGGCGGGTTCAGTGGTCGCCGCCGCTGTAGTTTTCGAATCTGCGGAATCGGTTCCGGAAGGCGTCGACGATTCGAAGAAGCTCTCAAAGGCCCGACGCGAAGAACTAGCGGAACGAATAAAGGAAACCGCTTTGACTTTCGCTTTCGCAGAATCCGACAACGATGTGGTCGACGAGATCAACGTCCTTGAAGCCACAAAAAGAGCAATGCTTTCAGCCGTTGGGAAACTCGATCCCGCGGCTGATTTTCTTCTTATCGACGCCGTTCGTTTGAATGCGTCGCCGCTTGCCCAGAGATCGATAATCAAAGGCGATTCTGCTTCGGCCTCGATTGCGGCCGCATCGATCATCGCAAAGGTGCACCGGGACGCATTGATGAAGGAGTTCGATTCGCTTTACCCGCAATACGGATTCTCGCGCCACGTTGGTTACGGGACACCCGAGCATCTGGAAGCGATCCGAGTCTACGGCCCGTGCCCGATACACAGAAAAACCTTCCGCGGTGTGAATCAATTGCCGCTCGGATTTTGAGTCTGTTGAGTTTACTGGGTCTGTCGGGTCTGTTGAGTCTATTGGGTCTTTCTCTCTTTTTTGAGATCTGAAATCTGGAATTTGAGATCGCCGAGCGCCCTGAGATCGCGAAGCGCTCTAGGGCGATTCGGCTTTCGTCTCAGGCACGCTCCCTGACGGTCGCGTTTCCGCCATCTACAGAGATTTGCCGGTTTCGGAATTTGAATTCTGGAATTTCTTCTCTGAAATCTGAAATCTGAAATTTGAGATCGCTAAGCGCCGTGAGATCGCGAAGCGCCTCGGAACCTGGAGCTCGAAACTTGGAACTACTAACCCGTCCAATGCGGATCTCGGTCGTCGGCTCGAGCTGCTCCGGCAAGACCACTTTTTCACGGCGGCTTTCGGAGATCACAAGTGTAAAGCACGTGCCGATCGATGAGTACAGTCATCTGCCGGACTGGCAGGAACGCTCAACGGAAGAACTTAGGGAGATGATCGGGCGAGAGGCGTCGAGGGATGAATGGATCATTGACGGGAACTACACTCGTACCCGCGACCTTGTCTGGCCAAGGGTCACTCTTGTTATCTGGCTGGATCTTCCATTCCGGGTCGTTTATGCGAGGACGATCTGGCGAACTACTAGCCGCGTTGTCACTCGCGAACGAGTGTGTGCCGGTAACCGGGAGAGATTCTGGAGGTCGTTCTTCACTACAGATTCGATGATCTACTACGTTGCTAGAACGTTCTGGTACCGGCGGCGCCGGATCGAGGGATTGTTGAAGGAACCGCAGTACTCTTCGATACCCTATGTGAGACTTAAGTCCACGAAGGACGTGCGTGAATATCTGAGAGGGGTAGAGAAAGTCTTCTGATTTCGGTCTTTGCGGTACTTTGCGACTTGGCGTCTTCGCGGGAGGATTCCAATGTTGTTAGCCTTTCGCTAAGCAAGAAACTAGCTCGACTAGAGGTTCTCGCAAAGGTCGCAAAGTTACCCTTGGTGTTCTTCGCGACACCCCTTGGCGATCTTCGCGGTTATAATCTTCTCCAAGTACTAGACAATGTTGGGAAAACCGAACCGCAAAGGACGCAAAGCTTTTCGCAAAGGCCGCAGAGAAGTTCCTTTGTATTCGTTGTGAAATCCTCAGTGGACTTTGTGGTTAGATCTTTCCTAAATTTTGGAACAATGAGACTGACTGTGGAGGGAAAAAGATTGTGATCAAACGACTGATTCCACTCGGACTCCTACTAATGATCATCTCCGCAGGTGCGCTCGCACAGTCACTGCCCCAACGCGATCTCCGGATTCACACCCTCGAAAGCAAGATCTTCAATAACACCCGCAAGATCCGGGTGCTCTTGCCCCCGCATTATGAGAAGAAAAGAAGAAAGGAGGGCTACTCTGTCCTCTACCTAAACGACGGGCAAAACCTCTTCGACGAAGCGGACGCGATCTTCAACAAAGCCGAGTGGAAAGTCGATGAAACGGTTACTCGGTTGATCTCAGACAGAATCATCGGTCCGATCATCGTCGTCGGCATCGACAACGCCGGAAAGAAGATGAGGCCGAACGAGTATCTTCCGTGGGAGGATGAGTACCTCGACCCGCCGATGCAGAATCCGCAAGGCTCCCTTTACGCCGAGTTTCTGGAGAAGGAAGTGATCCCTTTCATCGAGTCGAAGTATCGAGCTCGCAAAAAGCGGGAAGCGAGGATTCTAGGGGGTTCTTCTTACGGCGCTCTGATTTCACTCTATTCCGCGTTGAAGAAGCCTGACCTTTTCGGATCTCTGCTGCTCGAGAGTCCTTCATTTTATGTAAGCGACGCGAAGATCCTGGCGATGGCGGAGTCTGCAGAGAAACTGCCGTTGAAGGTGTATCTCGGAGTTGGAACAAATGAAATGGGCTTGAAAGAGTGTGGCTCTGATTCGGACGGAGGAGAAGCGGTGTCTGATATCCGACGGCTGGGGTCAATCCTGAAAAGAAAAGGCCTCGCGGATGGGGGCCTGAAAGTAGTAGTCGAGAAATGCGCCGTCCATCACGAAGACGCGTGGGCCAAGCGGCTCCCAGACGCACTGAAATTTCTGTTCTCAACGGACTGACGCAGTGCGAAAATCTGAGTCCTTTCAGTTGCCAATTAGAACTCACGAGATTTCCATAAGTGTTTTGCGACAAAGTTGCCTAATCATCGTTTCGCTCAACATCCAAGTAGACCGACCCTCCTTGATTTCCTTTCATCACAAGAGTCAAACTCGCCGAATGCTTTCCAAGTGGAATTTGGCTGACAGCCACATTCGCGAGTTGTTCGCCCGAGTCGATGTCTTGGTAAGAGTTCAGCTTGAACGGATGATTCTTTTCGATGATCTCGAATCGAAACCGTCCAATGAGTTGTTCAACAATGTGAACTTCTCCAGTGACATTGTCTCTAACCGACAACCCAGTGCCCGTAAAGACCACTGTTCTCTCGTACTCCCCTACATCCAAGAGCGAAACTTCAGAGGAATTTAAGAAAGTTCTTACCGCCCTTTCTAGTCCTATCGGCTTCAGATCTAACCCTTTATAGTTTAGGACCGAAAAACTGGTTATCCTACGAATATCTGCAGCAATGGCAAACTTCCATTCTGCTTGCGCTAAGCGTTTCTCGCGCACCACCATTCCCGGAGCCGCAAGCCAATCAAAAGATGAGACATCCTCGAGCAAAATGCACTGAACGTTCCTCATTTTCGCCTTCCTTAGGGCGGGCTTGCTAAATCCGGATGAAGAAACGAACACGGCTTTGTGGATTCCGGAATCCGAACACTTCTGGATAAATGCTTCGACATCCGGAGATCCAACTTTTGTGTTTCGGTCTCGACATTCCACTGCAATGGTGATTCTAGGATGACCGGACAGAGAAATTAACACGTCAAATTCTCTCTTTCTTCCTGAAACTCTATCTACTACAAATCCAGGAGATTCGATGTTCTTGGACTCATAGGTATTGAGTGACGCTTCGATTACCGAAACAAAACGCTCTAGAGCTCTTCCTCTTCTTCTTGGCATATACTCGTACCACTCTGGGACCTGACGATCGGCTAAATAACTAGCTACTTAGCTGTACGGCGGCAGCGGCCTCGGGATCAGCATCAGTTCCGTTTGCCGGCCGTCGATGTACCTCACCGTCTTACCGTCAAAAAATGCATCCTCCTCCAACATTACTCTGATCTCCTTCTCCCATTCGTCGATGTACGTCGCCGCGTTCAGCTCGATCGAGTAGGCCGTCATCGGGTACATAGGATAGTCGCCAGCGATCGGAACACCTTCCTGCTGATCCCACAAGCCGATCGTCGGACCCGCAGCGTGCCCGTGCGATCCGATCGGGTGCGTATAGATCGAGCATTTGATGTTCTCCGCTTTGCACTGTGCAAGCGATGCCGCGAGGATCTCGTTTCCGGTCCTTCCCGTTCTGAAGTTTCCCGTCAGGATGTCCTGTACGCGGTTCGCTTTCTTCAATGCCGCCTTCAGATAAGCGGGCGCTTCAGTCTCGCCGGGTTTCAAAACGTAGGCGTGCTGCTGGGTGTCCGTATTAAGCCGAAGGTACGTGATCCCGAAATCGACGTGGAGCAGATCGCCGGGCAGGATCACCTGGTTTTCAGGTCTGTTTGAGAAAGCCCTTAAATGCTCGAACGATTCGGGGTCTTTCCGCTGTACGGAGACCGAAGGGTGAAACCAGGTCTGAAGCTTCAGTTCCCGAATCCGTTCGCGGTACCACCAGACTACATCGTCAGTGGTCGTGATGCCGGGCTGGATCACCTTCTCCGAAAACCCTTCGGCAATGATCTGTTTTGCGATCCTGACAATGTTCGGATAGATCGCCATTTCGCTCTCGGTACGTGTTTCAAGCCATCCGATCGCGAGTTTCTCCGCTGTTGTGACACGCGCCCGGTAGGGCTCCTGAAGCGACTCGATCAATCTGTCAAAATGAAACGCAGAGATCCCGTCCGCAAGGGCGTCCGATGCTGATCTGTTTACGCCTATCTGCTTTGGCGCTTTTTCCGAGACGAACTCCGCAAGCGCCTTCCATTGATCAGGTTCCTTTTCCTTGTCCCACGCCTTCACGAACATCTTGCCGACCGCGTACCTCGCCATCGCGTACGTGCCCAGTTTCTTGCCTTCGCCCGGATCGTGGATCACGAGAATGGTCGTGCGGCGGGCGGACTGCCAGGTCGAGGGCAGGAACGTCTTCAGCACCGGATCCTCGTTATACTCGCGCGAGATGATGATCCACATATCGATCCCCGCGCGCCGCATAAGGCCCGGCAAAACGGTCTCAACCCGCTCTTCAAGGATCCGGTCAATGACCTCAGCACGCTCGCGCATCGTGAGGATCTTCGGCGTGTAGGGATTCTGGGCAGCCACGAGGCCTGCGAAAGTAAGTGTGAAAAGAAAAAGGGAAAACATTCGACGCTGTATGCTAATACGTGTCATAGGATCTCAAAGCTCAGATTTCAGATTTCAGAACGGAAATACGCATTCCGTATTCCAAGAGCGAAAGCACAATGGAGGTTCAGAAGAAGATTTGGCGACAATACTTCAAATCAAATCCCTTTCATCCCCTTAATCCCTGTCGATAATCGAAAAACGTCCGGTAAACGCGAGCTCCGCGGTTCCCTCGATGACCATCACGTCGTCTTCGTCCCAAAGTGATTTCGTGATCCCGCCGGGGGCAACTACATCTATCTCACGATCGGTCTTCCCCGTGTAAGCCGACGCGACCGCTGCGCCGATCGAGCAGGTTCCGGACGATGAAGTTTCTCCCGCTCCCCTTTCCCAGATCCGGATATCGATCTCCCGGCGCGTCCGAACCTTCACAAAGACCACATTGGTTCGCTCGGGAAAATGGGCGTCATTTTCAAGAAGCCGACCCACCCGCCGCCAGTTAAAGGAAAAGTCGTCAACAAAGACCACGCAGACCGGATTGCCGGTATTCAGACATGTGATTTCGTACTCTCGAACACCAAGACGCGTTTTGTACCCTACGACCGGTTCATCTGGGCCGACGGTTTCGGATGTGAACGGAATCTTCGAGGCCTCAAAGGCAGGCGTTCCGAGCTTCGATCTGAATCCGAACTGATTTCCCGACCGGCCGAGAAACCGGAACTGCTTTAACCCGCTGGGAGTTTCCAATTCAAGGTCCTGGTCCGACCAGATGTCTTTGAAATAGAGGTATGCTACCGCGCACCGTGTTCCGTTTCCCGAGAATCCCGCCTCGCTGCCGTCCGGGTTAAATATCCTGCAGTGAAAATCGGCTTCGTTTTCTGTTGCTTCTTCGATGATCGCGACGCCGTCGCCTCCGACGCCTCGGTGGCGGTCGCAGATCGCTCTCGCAAATTCTGCAACGCCTGACACAACCGACATAGCCTTCTCTTCAACGACGATGTAGTCATTGCCAAAGCCGTGGAACTTGCAGAATTCGAGATCCGGCATGGTGCTCTAAACAGAACTAACGGAATGCTTGCTTCGTAACGGGAAATTGAATTTAATTCAACGATGATAGTTGTTTTCGGAGGCAATTCAAACGATGGCGCCGCTGACAATTCTTCTGATCACGTTCCTGGTCGTTATTCTCGCTGACCGTTTTCTTCTTAAGGGAAGAGTCGGACTGAGTCTGGCAGGCAGGATCGCGATGGCGTGCATGCTTCTGTTGACCGGTATCGCGCACTTTACAAGTACAGACGCAATGATCCAGATGATGCCGGACGCCATCCCTTATAAACGCGAAGTCGTGTGGTTCACGGGAATTTGCGAGTTGCTGGCAATACCGGGATTGCTTTGGCACAGGACGGCAAAACTGACCTCGGTCGTATTGATCGTGTTCTTTATCGCGATACTGCCGGCAAACATCGCGGGCAGCCTAAACTCGGCAGGAATGGGAGGATCGGAATACGGCCCTTGGTATCTGTTGTTCCGTATCCCTTTGCAGATTTTCTTTATCGGGTGGGTCTGGTACTTCGGATTAAAGATAAAAAAAACAGGATAGACAGGATGAACAGGATGGCTGCTTTCCGTTTGCTTGAAATCTGAGTGGGTCTTCGAAAACTTGTAACTCTGAAAACCGATCAACCAAGCATCCTAACTATCCCGTCCGACCTGTATTTTTCTCTTCATATTCCTAGTCTCGTCCTTCCGGGACTATCTTCGACTCGACCCTTTGGCCGCCGCGCATCACGACGACCTCGTATTCCTCGCCTGCTTTCATTTCAGCAAGGACAAACATGTAGTCCGAGATGTTCTTGATGTCGCGTCCGGCGAGTTTGACTATCTTGTCACCGCTCTTCAAACCAGCCTTATCCGCAGGCGAGTCGTTGCGCACACCATCGATCGCCAGCCCTTCATTTCCGCTATCGCCGTAATTCGGGATCGTACCAAGCGTGACGTTGAACCGAACCCGTCCTCCCATCGGTGCCGAATCAGCTACTTTGTAAGCGGGCCTGTCTGCGCGGGAATCTACGTATAGGACTATCTCTTCAATGAAGGCGTTTATTTTTGCAAGCCCCTCGTAATTGACCTTGTCAGCATCGTCGCTCGGCTTGTGGTAATCCGCGTGGGTTCCCGTAAAGAAGAAAAGGACCGGGATCTTCTTGCCGTAGAACGAAGAATGATCGCTCGGGCCAAAGCCGTCCTGGCTAAGCTGGAGATCGAAGATCTTTGCGCTTGCGATACTTACGCTTTCGAATGACCCACCATTTATCTGATGCAGCGGAGGGCCTGGCTCCGGCAAGTTCTTTGCCTGCAGTGTTCCGGTATTCAGTTTCTCGACGAGTTCCTTCCAGACATCCGCCGTGCCGATCCCGCCGACCGTCAGTCTGTCGTCTTTCAGGCGGCCGACCATGTCCATATTTATCATCGCGACCGTGTTCTCGATCGGAAAGACTGGGTTGTCAACGTACGCCTTTGAACCGAGAAGCCCGTCTTCCTCACCGCCGAAAGCGATGAAGATAATGGTCCGCTTGTTCTTTTTCTCTTTCCTGATCCGCCGTGCAAGCTCAAGCAAGGACGCTGTTCCCGAAGCATTATCGTCCGCGCCATTGTGAATATCGCTCGAATTGGGCGACAAACTGCCTGACCCGCCTCTTCCGAGGTGATCATAGTGAGCGCCTATAACGATCGCCTCATTCTTGAGGCGTTCGTCTCGCCCCGGAACGATACCAATAACGTTGTATGCTTCGGCCTTTTTCTTCTCAAGATTGACCGCGATCGTCGCTTTGAGGTTTGGGATACCGTCGATTCGTATCTTGATATTCTCGGGTGTTTCCGAACGCTTGGCGAGCCATTCTGCCAGGGTGTCCAATTCGCCGGACTCAAGCTTCAGGATCTCTTCGGCGGCCTTTCGCGAAATAACAGCTGTCGGGATCGCCGTGTTTCCAAGCCTCTGATCGTAGAGCAATTCAGGCTTGTCCTTTGAGAAATCCTTGTCCGAAATGATCACAAGCGCTTCAGCGCCCTGTTCCTTCGCGACATTCGCTTTGGCGTGTAGCCCGAACCTTGCAAAGGCACTGTGGGGATTCCCGCTGTCGGGTGTTCCATCGAGTACAAGAGCGATTCCTCCGCGAACATCCGTGGCCGCGTAATCGTCGTGGTTCAGGTCTGCCGCCTTGATCCCGAATCCGGCAAAAGCCATGAACTGGGCATTGACAGAGCCGTTCGGCGAAAGGCCGATAGGAAGCCACTCGTCAAACAAACGCAGGTCTCTTCCATTGGCAGAAAGCCTGTTGCCTTCGGCTAGCTCGATGCCCGAAAAGTAATCGAACGGCTGAAGAAATCCTTGCTTCCCGCTGTCGTCCTTGAAGCCGGGTTTCAGCTTGAACCTCTGGAACATATTGCTGACGTAACCCGCGGCAACAGTTCCGCCGCGCTCGCCGGTCTTTCGCCCTTCAAGCTCGTCTGAGGCGAGATAGGTGACGTGTTCCCGAAGATTCTTCTCAAGCTTTGTCTCCTTTGCCTTCTGGGCAGCGACAGGAGAGATCGCCAATAAAATAGTAAGGACTAATATCAAATGCCTTTTCATGACTTCTGCTCTTCTTGAATAATTTCTTGCCAGCGTGCAAAGCACGCGAAATGTCTCAGTTCGATATATCAGCATGGGGAATATCTTTGCGGGCTAACTTTTCAATTAAGAGTCGCTTCGAAAATCCCGCTTAACGTACTCTCGGTCGCGAAGACGTCGTTGATGATGATCTCGTCCTCTTCCGAGAACTTATCTCTCGCTTTTCCGTCATCGATGATCCGGAAAGCTGCGACCCCGTCTTCGAAGTAAATGCGGCGCTCCTCGGGCATTTCGTCAGCTTCGGTTCTTTCAAGATAGAACATCAGCTTGCCTGAATGGTCGTAGACGAACTCTTCAAAGTATTTTCTCGCCGCGGACTGGGTATTGACCGTGATCTTCAAAAGTCTCGAAGGATACGGATCCTCGCCCGCGCTGTCGTAATAGAACCGGTAAACGACCTTGTATGTGCCGACCGCGGGCCAGCTTTTTCCGGTCTTGTTTATGACAAGTTCGTTGACCGCGATTCCCGAAAGCCGTTCTTCCTCGCTTCCTTTCTCGACCTTTTCGATCTTGGCCGAAGTCTCGGCGTATATCTTCCGGATCTCCTCAACTTTCTGGTCTGCCGTCTCCTGTGCCGAGATCGACGGACCAGACCAGACAAAAAGAGCAAGAGCCACTGCCGAGAATCCCAAATTGTAAAGGATACGATTCCTGCTCATTGATACCCGACACCTGATCATTGAAACCTGAAACCTGCTACTCCACCCAATCAGCGATGAACACATTTGTGTCCCCTTCTTTTGCGGCATTGCGGTTCGATGCGAAGACGAGCTTCTTGCCGTCCGGCGAGAACATTGGGAATCCGTCGAACGATTCGAACGTCGTGATCTGTTCCAGGCCGGTCCCGTCGATGTTGACCATCAACAGGTCGAAATTCCTTTTGCGCGGATCTTTAGCAAGATGGTTCGAAGAAAAGATGATCTTCTTGCCGTTCGGGTGAAAGTAAGGTGCAAACGAGGCGTCGCCAAGATCCGTGATCTTCTTCTTGTTGCTTCCGTCCGAATCCATCATCCACAGCTCGAAATTGTTCGGTTCGATAAGATCGTTCGCAAGCCGGTCCCTGTACCTCTCCTTTTCGGCGTCGGTTTTCGGATGGTAACTGCGGTAGACGATCTTTTTGCCGTCTGGAGAAAAGAAGGGGCCACCGTCATAACCGAGCTTATCCGTGAGGCGCTTTACGTTTTTCCCGTCCGAATCCATTACATATATATCCAGGTCGCCATCACGAGTCGACGTGAAGACGATCTTCTTTCCATCGGGCGAGAGAGTCGCCTCCGCGTCATAGCCCGGTTCAAAGGTGAGACGTTTCACGTCCGTTCCATCCGGTTTGGCTGTGAACAGGTCGTAGTCGGGGTATACTGCCCAGACGTAGCCCTTTGAGAAGTCCGGGTTCGGCGGACATTCCGGATCGCCGAGGTGGGTGGACGCATATATGATCCGCTTGCCCTTCTTCATAAAGAACGAACAGGTAGTCCGACCCTTTCCGGTCGAGACCATCTTCTGGTCGGAACCGTCAATGTTCATCGTGAAGATCTGGTCGCATCCCATCCCTTCGCGTTTTGCCTGAAAAATAAGCTTCTTGCCGTCAGGAGAAAAATACGCCTCTGCGTTCTCGCCTCCGAAAGTAAGCTGTTTCACGTTCCTGATGTATTTCTCACCCTCGAAAAGAAGGTCGTCGTTCTGTGCGCTTGAAGACACCGCCAAACAAAGAATGGCGGCAAAAATAAGAATGGTTCTCATATTGCTCACTATAGAAAATGATTTTCAATAATCTTAACATTTCGTATACTAAACTCTTAGCCGACCCGGCCATATGATTGCAGTGATCCGACTCACACGCCTTCTCGGATCTTTACCAAACTCGTTATTTGTTTTGAGTTAATCAAGTATTATGTTCTCTTTGCATCTACCACGACTAAGTCTGCGTACTTAAGATCATGCCCTTTGAAACAAACCAAGACGTCCTGAACTGGTACGAGGCGCAGCCGCGCGCCCTGACCAAAGAGTTCATCAGCGAGATACCCTGGAACGAGGTCCGCGATCATCCGCTGGACGAGCGGCTCATTCCGGTACTTCTATATATGCGCGACATAGAAGTGCTCACCGACATGTATCATCGCCAGATGCTCCGTACGCCGACCGGGAAGGATCCGGTGATCAGCAAATTCATGGAGCGTTGGGGAGTTGAGGAGATCACCCACGGAGAGGTGATCAACCGTTTTATTAACGAAGCCGGAGTTGAGACGCCTGTCCAGTGGAAGGAAGAAGTGCGGAAGAGCGTGTCTTCGTTCTACCACGCTTACGCCGGGCTTCTGTCGGCGCTGACCAACTGCGTGGGCAGGAGCTTCACTGCTACGCATATGACATACGGGACGATCAACGAGCTTTCTGCAGCGCAGAGTTACAGGCGTTTGATCGAGATCGCGGACCATCCGGTACTCACGCGGATATTGAAAGCGATCATCCGTGAGGAAAGCCTGCACACCCACTTTTATCTGAGCGTCGCGCGGATCGAGCTGAACAATAGTCACTACGCGAAGCAGATCGCAAGATTCGTGATCGAAAAATTCTGGACGCCGGTGGGAGCAGGTGCGAGATCAAAGGCGCTAACGGACTACACGATCGGCACTTTGTTCGGCGATCCTGAAGGAATCGAGTGGATCGACCGGCTTGTCACTGAAAAGGTCCGGGCGCTTCCAGGATTCGAAGATCTCACGCGGGTCACCGAAGAGATAGCCCGGTTCAGCGCCCGCGGAGTAAAGATCGATCTGGAGAACGCGATCTAGCCTGTACCCTTAACCGTTCTTTTCGGCGAAGTCAGCCATAAAATCAACAAGCGTGCGGACACCTTCCTCCGGGAAGGCGTTATAGATCGAGGCACGGATTCCGCCTACGCTCCGATGGCCTTTCAGGCCGTCAAGCCCGACATCTGCGGCTTCTTCGGCGAACCGTTTCTCGAGTTCTTCGGATGGAAGATTGAAGGTGACATTCATTAAGGAGCGGGCTTCGGGATCGGCATGACCCTTGTAAAACCCGTCGGAAGAGTCGATCGCGTCATACAGCAGACCAGCCTTTGCCGTGTTTCGAGTTTCCATCGCGGAAACCCCGCCTTGTTCCTCGAGCCATCTGCAGACGAGATCGATAAGATAGATTCCCCACGTGTTCGGGGTGTTGAGCATCGACCCCTTCGAAGCGATCGCTCGGTAGTCGAGCAGGGAATGCTGATTGTCGGGTACCTTCGAAAGCAGCTCTTCGCCAATTATGACAAGCGTAACGCCGGACGGACCTATGTTCTTCTGAGCGCCGGCGTAGATCATCGAGTATTTTGAAACGTCTATAGGCTTGGACAGGATGTTTGACGAGGCGTCACAAACGACCGGAAGTCCGTCAGCGGTCAGATCATACGGAAATTCAACGCCTTCGATGGTCTCATTGGAAGTGTAGTGAACGTATTTCGTACCCGGTGTGAATTCAAGTTCGTCCTGTGAAGGGACCGTCTTGAATCCTGATCCCTCAGAGGAATAGATCACATTTGCGCTTCCCGTCTTCCCCGCCTCTTTTAAAGCCTTCTTGCCCCACGCTCCCGTCACGATGTAATCAGCCGGCCCATCCCCAAGAAAATTCATCGGGATCATCGAGAATTGAAGCGTCGCACCGCCTTGTAAGAACAGGACCTCGTAGCCTTCCGGGACGCCAAGCGCATTCTTGATGCCGGAGACGGCTCCTTCGATGACGGGTGCAAAATGCTTTGAGCGGTGGCTGATCTCCATGACGCTCATACCTATGCCGCCAAACGAAAGCAGCTCCTCTCGAGCCCGTTCAAGCACAGGCAGCGGCAGCGTTGCGGGACCCGCACTGAAGTTGTAGATCCTGTTGTCCATCTTCGAATGATCTCCGGAGTTGATTCAAAAGAAAGCAAAGGATAACACAGCGGGCACAACGCCTTAAGACGACGGAATCGGGGAATCGAAGAATTTAAAAAATCACTGCAATGCGATAATATGACGGATACTCTACCAACGGCAGAATGGAGTGAAACATCGTAGCGAGCGGTTTTCACTCGATATTAGGTACAACCCATTTTGGAGGCTCGTAATGTTGCGTAAAGGAATTTTTACATCACTATTCTTGTTTGCATTTTTTGTCGCGGCGGCCATTCCCGCATTGGCACAGGCCCAAGTTAGCGGACGTGTCGAACTCAAGAAGGCTGACGGGACGACCGAACCCGTTGCGGGAGCGTCAGTCGATTGCTATCGCACCGATTCGGAGATCGGCTGCCGATCAGCGACCACGAATGATAAGGGCGAATTCACATTTCTTGGAATTCCTTACAACGGAACCGTTGCGCTTGCAGTGAGCGGACCCGGCATCGCACCGATAGTCTATCCGGGAATCAAGGCCGGCAACGACAAGGTCGTGGTTCAAGTCAGCGAGGGCGACGGTTCAGGCATCGATGAAGCGGAAGCCAGAAGAGTCGCCGCCGCGTGGGCTGCCAATCCGACCGGCGAACTCACCGAAGAACAGAGAAAAGCTCAGGAAGAATACGAACGCAAGCTTCGTGAGATAAATGAGAAGAACGCGAAGATTGAAGAGAAGAACGCTTTGGTCGAGCGGGTGCTGAAGGAAGGCAACACGGCATTTCAGGCAAAGGACTATGACACGGCAATTGCCAAGTTCCACGAAGGCTACGAGGCCGATCCCGACTTTGCAGGAAGTGCACCTCTGCTTCTGAACAACAAGGGAATGGCCCTCAAGCAAAGAGCGGTCATCGTTTACAACGAAGGTGCCCAGAGCAAAGATTCGGCCAAGCTGGCGGCTGCTAAGAAGGCCGCGTCCGAAGACCTCTCTTTGGCGCTTGAATCCTTTTCGAAGGCGCTTGAGGTAGCTTCTCAGACGGGTGCGGCCGAGATAAGGACTCCAGAACTCCTGAAGAAGGACAAGTTCACGTCGGCTGACGGGGGCCGCGACGCTATACGTCTTATGGTGCTGATAAAAGCTGTTGACTCTGAGCGCGCCGAAGCGGCCAAGAACGTGATCGGATACTACCTCGAGGCCGAACAGGACAAAGGAAAGAAAGCTGAGGCGCAGGGAGCGCTCGCTTCGTTCCTGCTCGAAGGATACGACTACGAAGGCGCGGTCGCCGAATTCCGAAAAGCGTACGAAATGTCTTCCTCAGACCCGGAGATCGTAGGCAAGTTCGGCTTGGCTCTCTTTACTCTTTCGGAAGTAAATCAGGATGCGGCAATGAAGCAGGAGAGCTTGAACTATATGGACAAATACCTGAGCGTCGCTCCACAGGACCATTCCTTGAGGGACGGTATTCAGGGCGCAGTCGAAGCATTGAAAGCCGAGGGCATGAAACCCCAGAAACTCGACTAGCCTCTTTAGGCCTCAGGTAGAGCAAATCGTATAGCGTCCGGCGGCTTCCGCCGGGCGCTTTTTGTTGTTTAGGAAACTGGTTTTTCTTCCCGTGTAAACGGAAGCGATTCAAGGAAATATTGCCTTGACAGTGTTTCGTTAAACATACTATCATTGCATTCAACAGTGTTTAGCACTGTTTTCTTTCTCCAGCGTGTCTTCAAAACACCTCCTGAAAGCCCCTTCACTCAATTCCAGCGGAGCTTCTTTTAGAATCAAATGTCTGCAAAACTCGGAGAAATATTAGTCCGTGAGAACCTCATCACCTCACAACAGCTGAGGGAGGCCCTTGACTACCAAAGGAATAACGGCGGTCGTCTTGGTTCTAACCTTATCAAGCTGGGCATTATTTCTGACGAGGTCATAACTTCAGTTCTCTCACGTCAGTACGGGGTTCCCTCCATTAACCTCGAACTTTTCCACATAGAAGAAGAGACTGTAAAGCTGATCTCTCACGAAGTAGCCGTAAAATACTCGGTACTGCCCATTTCGAAAGTCGGTTCTACCCTCACGATGGCGATGGCCGACCCGACGAACGTCTTTGCGATGGACGACATTAAGTTCATGACCGGACTTAATGTCGAACCGGTGATCGCTTCCGAGGCCTCCATCCAGAAATCGATCGCCGAGTATTACAGCTCAAGCAAAGAGCTGGAGCTCGCAGGTTTCGATCTCGAAAGCGAATTCGGCAACGTCAGCACGCGTGTTGCCGCAAAAGGAAACGGAAAGCTTCGCAAGAAAGCCGAAGTCGACGACAAGCTCACCGACTCCGATCTGAAGGTCTCTCTCGGAAACTTCCAGTTTGATGATGCCGAAGGCGGCGATGTAGAGGTAATCGAAGAGAACGACGAGATCGATCTGGCGGAACTCGCGAAAGCAAGTGAGGACGCACCGGTCGTGCGGCTAGTCAACGTGCTCCTCGTCGACTCCCTCCGTCGTGGCGCTTCGGACATTCACGTCGAACCCTACGAGAAGGATTTCCGCATTAGGTTCAGGATCGACGGCCTTTTGTACGACGTGATGCATCCGCCGATGAAGATGCGTGACGCCCTGATCTCCAGATTGAAGATCATGGCGAAGCTCGACATTTCCGAGAAACGGCTTCCGCAGGACGGACGCATCAAGATCAAGGTCAAGATCGACGAGCGCTCACGCGAACTCGATTTCCGTGTTTCGACCCTTCCGACGCTGTTCGGTGAGAAGGTCGTGCTCAGGCTGCTCGACAAAGAAAAGCTGATGCTCGACATGACCAAGCTTGGCTTCGAGCCTGAAAGCCTCGAAATGTTCAAGAGGAACATCGAGAAGCCATACGGAATGGTTCTCGTTACCGGTCCCACCGGAAGCGGTAAGACGAACACACTTTACTCAGCGCTTCAGTCGCTGAACCAACCTGAAACGAACATCATGACGGCGGAGGATCCCGTCGAGTTCAATCTGCCCGGTATCAACCAGGTGCAGATGAAAGAGCAGATCGGCCTCAATTTCGCGGCCGCCCTTCGCTCATTCCTTCGCCAGGACCCGAACATTGTGCTCGTCGGTGAGATCCGAGACTTCGAAACCGCCGAGATCGCGATCAAAGCCGCTCTCACGGGTCACCTTGTGATGTCCACCCTCCACACCAACGACGCTCCTTCGACCGTGTCGCGAATGGTGAATATGGGTATCGAACCATTCCTCGTCGCGACCAGTGTCAACCTTGTCCAGGCCCAGAGACTTATCCGAAAGGTCTGCTCCGAGTGCAAGGAAGAACAGCGTGTCCCGCCTGAGGCCCTTGTCGAGATCGGGTTCCCCGAAGACGAGGCCTCCGAAATGAAGATCTACCACGGCAAAGGATGCGCCCGGTGCAACGAGACCGGTTACAAAGGCCGGGTCGGTCTCTTTGAAGTAATGGAGATCACGGACGAGCTCCGCGAGCTGATAATCATCGGAGCGAGTTCGATAGAGATAAGAAAGAAAGCGATCGAGCTGGGGATGATAACGCTTCGTGAATCGGGTCTTACGAAGCTGCGAGAAGGAATTACGACGATCGAGGAGGTCGTCAAGGAAACGGTTATCTAAAACCCGGAGGACCTATGTTTCGAGCAGCAATTCTGGCAATCGTGATTCTCGTGGCGATCGGGATGATAGTCCCTGTCGCGACCGAGCACACTGAGGCCGGCGCAAAAGAACAGGAAAGGCACGAACTGAAGAAGACCAAGGCGGAGAAGTTCCGGTACCGGACGCGATTCCGCACGGCCAGCTACAGCAAGTCCGATCGATTCAAACAGACCGCCAAACTCCTCGAACCGGGCGAGTCACGTAAGAAGCCAAAGAAGAAGATCAAAACGTACACGAACATAGTCGATACGTCTGCTGAAGCTGCAGAACCGGCCGAAGCTCCCTCCGAATCTCCGGTCACGAGTACCGCTCCGGCAAGCAGCTATGCCAGGACAAGAAAGACCCGCAGCACTTCAGCGCCAAAGACCGCGGCCCGAAAAAGGACCAGATACCGAAAGGTAAGCAGGATCAACTCCTCCCGGGCAAAGAACAGGAAGGCCTCGAGCCGCAACTACTCCTCCAAACGGAGGACCGTCAAGAAATCCAAGAGAAAATACACAGCTCGCTGGTGGCATAACTACCGGGCACAGAAACGTCAGGAAGAAGCACTTGCGAAGCGAAAGGCAGCGATGGCCGCAAGACGCGAAGCTCTGCAGAGACAGCACGCGGCTGCTGAAGGCTACGGATTCGTCGAACAATCGCAGAGATACTCCGGCGCGGCGGCAGACCCGTCCCAGGAACTGGCGCATTTCGTGATGAACGCCGACGGCAACGTGACGATGGTGGTTGTCGGTCAGGCGATGGGCGACACCATAGATTACGGCCGAAGGCGCACGCTTGCAGGTGTTTCAACAGTCGCGCTTCGAAGGACGGTCATCGATCAGATGATCCGCGAGAACGGCTGGGTCGAGAACGACTTTCACAAGGAAGTAGACGGCAAGAAGGTCTATGTCGTCGTTGCAAAAGCACCGGACAAGAAGAATCGAGTCCAGGCTAAGACCTTCTACTTTGCCGAGGCCGAGGGTCGGATCTACAGGATCGCGGCCAGCGCTCCGAAGGACACTCCGGAACGGGCCGAAGCCGAATCCGAGAAGATGGTGAGGACGCTTCCTCGCGACAAGCGGCCGAGGACCGCAAAGAATGAACCCGCGAAAAATGAGCCGGCAGTGGAAGAACCCGTCAAGGAGGAGCCGGCCATAGAGCAATAGCCGTCCGGTTATAAGGCCATTTCCCCTTCACACTTGCGAACGGTGAATGCGAGAGGAGATCAGATGACTACCGAAGAACAGACCAGTCCCGAGTTTCAGGTCACCCTGCCCGAACTTCTGAAGAAGATGACGGATGCAGGCGGCTCAGACCTTCACATAACCACGAAGAGCCCGCCGCAGGTTAGGGTGCACGGACACCTGAGACCACTGGATGGTTATCCGCCGTTTACGCCGGCGGAAACGAAACGGCTTGCGTACTCTGTCTTGACGGACGCCCAAAAGCACCGTTTTGAAGAAAATCTGGAGCTCGATTTCTCGTTCGGTCTGAAAGGCCTTTCTAGATTTCGTGCCAACCTGTTCAATCAGAAGGGAGCGGTTGGAGCCGTGTTTCGTGCAATCCCGTACGAGATCTTCGGATTCGAGAAGCTGGGCCTGCCGCCGGTCGTTAAGGACCTATGCAAGAAGCCCAGAGGATTGATCCTCGTGACCGGTCCGACCGGTTCCGGTAAGTCGACCACGCTTGCGTCGATGGTCGACAAGATCAACATCGACCGCCACGAGCACATCCTGACGATCGAAGACCCGATCGAGTTTCTTCACAACCACAAGAGCTGCGTGGTGAACCAGCGTGAGGTGAACTCTGACACGCACGGATTCGCAGATGCACTCAGAACCGCACTTCGCCAGGATCCCGACGTCGTGCTTGTCGGTGAGATGCGTGACCTCGAGACCATCGAAATGGCGCTCAGGATAGCAGAGACAGGTCACCTTACTTTCGCAACACTACACACCAACTCAGCGGTTTCGACCATCAACCGTATCATCGACGTTTTCCCCGCCGGACAGCAGGCACAGATCAGGACCCAGCTCAGCCTCGTGCTCGAAGGGATAATGTGTCAGGCCCTGCTCCCGAAGGCTTCGGGTGACGGCAGATGTATGGCAATGGAAGTCCTGATTCCCAATTCCGCCATCAGGAACCTCATCCGCGAGGACAAGATCCACCAGATCTATTCGATGATGCAGACGGGACAGGACAAGTACGGAATGCAGACCTTTAACCAGGCTCTCGCAACGCTCTACCAGAAGCGTTTGATCACGCTCGACGGAGCGATGGCGAGGACCTCGAACCCCGACGAGCTCAAAGAATTGATCGAGCGCGGAGCGGGCGTCAACCAGACCTACACAGGAAACCAACCGCGGCCCGGAGCCGGAAAGAACGGCGCACATCCCAGTCCCTACGCCGAAGGCAGGCCGATCGGAAAACGACCACCCGTCCGGTAAGCGAGATCCAGTCTAAACAGGAGCCAGATAGAAGATGCCAACTTACACATACAGAGGAAGAAACCGCCTGAACGAGGTAGTTACCGGAACCCGGGAAGCTGCAAGCCAGGACGAACTGCGGGCGCTTCTTAAGCGCGAGCAGGTCATCATGACTTCCGCCGCAGAAAAGGGAAAGGAGATCCGGATCCCCAAACTCGGCCGTAGCAAGAAGGTAAACGCCAAGGAACTTGCCGTGTTCACAAGGCAATTCTCGGTGATGATCGACGCCGGCTTGCCGCTCGTCCAGTGTCTGTACATTCTTGCGGAACAGCAGCCGAACGCCTTCTTCAAAGAAGTGCTTCATCAGGTCCGCCAGGATGTGGAAGAGGGATCGACCCTTGCTGCCGCACTCTCGAAACACCCCAAGGTGTTTGACCAGCTATTCACCCATATGGTGGAAGCAGGCGAGACCGGTGGTGTGCTTGATGTGATCCTTCAAAGGCTCGCAACGCTGATCGAGAAGGTCGTCAAGCTGAAGAGGAACATCATTTCTGCATCGATCTACCCGGCAGCCGTCGTCTTTGTAGCGGTCGCTGCGGTCGCGGTCATCATGATCGTCGTCATTCCGCAGTTCGAAGCGATATTCCTTGGACTTTTAGGACCCGGCGAAATTCTTCCGCTTCCGACGAGGATCGTGATGGGGATAAGTAATTTCCTCGCAGGATGGGGCGGACTTGTGATCCTTGTCTCCTCCATTGCCGCCGGAGTGGGACTGAAGTTTTACTACCAGACGCCGAAAGGCCGGAAGGTCGTTGATACTGTCCTACTGAAACTTCCGATCTTTGGCGGAATTCTCAGGAAGATCGCAGTTGCAAGGTTCTCAAGGATCCTTTCCACCCTGCTTTCTTCGGGTGTTCCCATCCTTCAGTCGCTTGAGATCACTGCCCGTACAGCAGGAAACGTGGTCATTCAAGAAGCTATCATGAAGGTCAGGGACGGCGTTGAACGCGGTGAGAACTTTGTTGGGCCTCTCAAGGCAACGGAGGTCTTTCCAGAAATGGTAAGCCAGATGATCGGCGTCGGTGAGCAGACCGGCGCTATGGACGCGATGCTTGGCAAGATTGCCGACTTCTATGAGGACGAAGTCGATTCAGCGATCGCCGACCTGCTGGCGATGATCGAGCCAGCCCTTATCGCGTTTCTGGGTGTGACGATCGGTTCGATCGTTGTATCGATGTACCTGCCGCTGTTCACTCTCATAGGTAAACTTGCGGGAGGTCCAAAATAGGCACTTTCTCAGGCCTAAACAATGGAGGCGGTCCGATCGGGCCGCCTCCTTTTTTGTGCCTAAGATGTATCTGAGCGGTTCTTCCAGAATTCTTGTCAGTACCGCACGCTATGAAATATACTTGCGTGCATCCACCATAGAACCAGGAACGAAAAAGGGAAGAAATGAAAATCAGGATTATATTTTCTTGTTTATCCGCGACGGTGGCCTCAATACTGTTGTTGTCACAGGCTCTTTCTGTATCTGTCCACGGCAGACCATCGGATGACGTTCCACGCATCTTGAGCGGTTCGGTCGTAACTGCTTCATTTGAGTTGGTCCAGGGAGCGACCGTCGAGGTCAGGACTGGGTCCGGCACCGTCAAAACCACAACGGATGAAGACGGAAGGTTTAGTCTTTCGATCCCTGACGGTGCTGTCGAAGTCGCCATCGGCGGCGAGAACATAAAGCCTCTGACGCTGAGTCTCTCGCCGGGAGACAAAGTAAAGGACCTGGTGATCAAGATCGAGTACATCGTTCCCACGGTCACGGAAACCGTCAACATATCAGACGACACGCTTGTACCAAGAATCGCCACAAGGAACAGCGCCGTTTTCAACGAATCGCTCTTTGGCCGCGATGACCAGATCGTCTTTTTGCTGAACTCAGGCATCAACGCCGGACAGCACGAGGGCGGGGGTAAATCGCTTGAGATCAGGAGGTTTGGCTTTAACACTGATCACGGCGGCGTCAATGGCGGTCTCAAGATCGTGGTTGACAACATTCAGCAGAATCAGGGCACGCAGGGCCACGGCCAGGGTTATCTCGGAAGCCTCAAGTCGCTGACACCGGAACTTGTGGAAAACGTCTCGATCATCAATGGCCCGTTTTCAGCCGCTTACGGAGATTTTTCGAGCCTCGGCGTTGTTCAGGTCGAAACCAGAGAGTCGCTTGAGGATACCCTGACCCTTCGGCTACAGGGAGGATCGTTCAACACTTTCAGATCCCTTGTCGCTTTCAGTCCGAAGTTCGGCGATTACGATTCCTTCATCGCCTACGAACTATCGCGAACAGACGGACCGTTCGAAAGTCCGCTGAAATACAAGCGGGATAATATTTCGGGAAACCTCAGCCGAGATTTTGGCGAGGACCGTGTCGCCGGAATCAAGTTCAACTTCGGAAGAAATGACTTCTTTTCTTCGGGCCAGATCCCTCTGGACCTTGTAAATGACGGAGAGTTAGATCGGTTCGGTTTTATCGACCCCGATAATGGCGGGGCGGTCAGACAGGGAACGGCAAAAGGCTATATTCGATATCCGTTCAGCAATGGGACGACCATCAAGGCGGACGCCTTCGTAACGCGTTCACTGTTCGATCTCTATTCTAATTTTACGTTCTTCCTGTTCGATCCTGTATATGGCGACGAGATCCAGCAGCACGACAGCCGGCTCCAGGAGGGCGGAGACTTTCAGGTCATTCACCCGTACGCCTTTGAATGGGGCCAGGGCTACCTGACCGCCGGGGCAGGAGTGCTGCTCAACCAGATCAACGTCGGGCTTTATCCGACCGTTGACCGCGCTCCGAACCGCAAGTTCCTGCCGGGGAACATTGACAACCCTGACGTGCTTTTCACTTCCGCTCTCGCGGACGTGAATAACTATTCGGGGTATATCGAGAACTCACTGACCCTTTTTGAAGGACATCTTCGTCTCCAGGCTGGCCTCCGATGGGACTATTTCTCATTCGACGTGGACGGATTTGAGACGGCTGAAGAAAGGATCGATCTGACGGGGTCTGATTCTGCGTACGAGTTCCAATCGAAGCTCGGGGTCGCCTGGTCGCCTTTCGAGCTTTTTTCGGTAGTGTTCCACGCAAATTATGGCCGCGGAATCTCGAGTCAGGACGCGCGCGGCGTCGTGCGGAATCCCGATGCTCCTAAGATCTCGACAACCGATTTCTACCAGGTCGGAACTTCCTACAACGGCAGCAGGTTCTCTGGTGTTTTCACCGGCTTCCTGATCGATCGTTCGAACGAGCAGGTCTATATTCCCGACGATGGCAGCATCGAGTTTTCGGATCCTTCGAGGTCGTACGGTTTCGAGTTCCGCGGCTCGGCAAGGATCACCAAGCATCTGAGCGTCAACGGCGGTGTCACGAACGTCTTGAGAAGCTATTTCCGGGACTCAGACCCGAGGGAGTACGTCGATTCCGCCCCGCATCTGGTAGCGAATGGCGGGCTCGTCCTAAAGAATCTCGAAGGCTTCAACGCCTACCTGTCGTGGCGTCACATTTCAGATTACCGGCTGGACGGACTGGACGACACCATACGCGCGAGCGGGCAAGATGTGGTGGACCTGTCGATAACGAAGAGGCTTCGGAACTGGATCGATCTGAATTTCTCGGTTGATAATCTTTTCAACAAGAAGTACTACGAGACCCAGAACTTCTTTGAGTCGAGGGCTGATCCCACCGCGCCGATCGTTGAGCGCATCCACGCCACTCCGGGCTACTCTACTACCGTCAATGTGGGTGTCACTCTGAGGTTTGGGAAGAAGGAGTAGGAAAGGGGACGGGAGGCAGGAGACAGAAGTCAGGAGACAGAAGACAGGAGACAGGAGACGGAAGTCAGGAGACAGAAGACAGGAGACAGGAGACAGAAGACAGGAGACGGAAGTCAGGAGTCAGGAGACAGAAGTCAGGAGACAGGATTCCGGGCAATCGGGACCGGGAGCGTCAATGACCGTTCTTATCTGATTTTGGAGCACCAGCGACGGACCTAAATAGGAGTCAGGAAGAAGTCGCTGTGAAATCTGGAGATTGAAATCTGAAATTCGTGCGAAGCACGACACGGAATCAGAAGTCAGTTTCGCCTCTTCCTAAGCACTTCAACCACATCATCCAGTCGCATGTCGCGGTCTGCGAGCATTACAAGGAAGTGGTACATGACATCGCCTGCTTCTCCCAGAAAAAGCTGATCGTCGGCGTTTGTCGCCTCGATCACCAATTCCACAGACTCTTCCCCGAATTTCTTGGCGATCTGGCTCGGACCGCGGTCAAAAAGCCGTGACGTGCGCGACGACTTTTTCGGAGCCGACTTCCTTGAACGGATCACAGATTCAAGTTCGTGCAGGAAGAATTCCTTCTTGTTCTTCTCGGCAAAACAGGTATCTTTGCCCTTGTGGCAGACCTTTCCTTTTCCCTTCGGATATGCCTTTATCAAGATCGCATCTCCGTCACAGTCGGTGAGAATTTCCTTGACCTCCAGGTAGTTTCCGCTAGTTTCGCCCTTTACCCAGAACTCCTGCCGCGATCGTGAAAAAAAGGTGACCAGGCCTTTCTTGCGGGTTTTCCTGAGGGCCTTCTTGTTCATATATCCCAGCATCAGAACTTTCGAAGTCTGTGCGTCCTGTATGATCGCCGGTGCCAGCCCGTCTTCAAACTTTCCAAAATCTATTTTCATAAAGACCGCAATACCCTTCTTAGGAAAAAAGCTCACAACCGCACGGGTATCTTTTGATTTTTCAGATAACTTTTCAAATCTGCTATCAGGATTTCGTTGAAATGAAACATCGATGCCGCAAGAGCTGCATCTGCTTTTCCTTTTCGAAAGACTTCAGCAAAGTGCCCGGCTTCTCCTGCTCCGCCGGAAGCGATTACGGGCACGGGCACTGATCCGGAGACCGCGTATGTCAATTCACAATCGAATCCCGCCTTCGTCCCATCGGCGTCCATTGAAGTAAGGAGTAACTCTCCCGCGCCTTTCCGGCATCCTTCCACGGCCCATTCGAGAGCGTCGATTCCCGTTCCTTCGCGTCCACCGTTCAGGAAAACCTCCCAGCCTCCGCTAGATAGCTTGGCATCGATGGCAAGCACGACCGCCTGCGACCCGAAACGGTCCGCGCATTTGGAAAGAAGGTCGGGGTCCCGAACCGCCGCCGTGTTGATCGATATTTTGTCAGCGCCTGCGTCGAGGAGCATTCTTGCGTCTTCGACCGAATTAACCCCGCCCCCTATTGTGAACGGAATGTTGACGACCTCCGCCACAGATCGCGCGAGTTGGGCGGCGGTCTTTCTTCTTTCGTTTGTCGCTGTTATATCGAGAAATATGATCTCGTCGGCGCCTTCGCCCGAGTATCTCGCGGCTAGTTCAACCGCATCTCCGGCATCCCGCAGATCCTTGAACTTCGTGCCCTTTACGGTCCTTCCGTCCTTGACGTCCAGACAGGGAATTATCCTCTTAGCCAGCATCCTGTTCGTTGCCCGAAAGCGAATATGAGAAGCGCACTAGTTCGCCTGCATCCATGAGCCCTTCGTAGAAAGCTTTTCCAATGATCACACCCGAGACCCCGGATTCATAGAGCACTCGAACATCTTCGCTGCTGCTGATGCCTCCCGACGCTACAAGCTCGAAATCTGGCAACGCCTCAAGGATCTCAGAGTAGAGTGAAACTGACGGACCGCCGAGAAGACCGTCTCTCGCGATGTCGGTCACGAATGCCCGGTTTACTCCCCTCGTCTGCATCCCGCGCAGATAGTCGACGATCTCGATCTCTGTGTCAGTCTGCCATCCGTCAATAGCCAGACGACCGTTGCGAACGTCTGCTCCCAGAAGGAAAGAGGGACCGCCAAGCTCGTCGATCCATTCGAGGAACTCATCTTTGCGTTTTACAGCCGCGCTTCCGACAGTGACGATCGATGCTCCGGCCCCAAGGACCGATCTGGCATCGGCTATAGAACTGACCCCGCCGCCAAAATCGATCTCAAGCGATGTGCCTCCTGCTATCCGCTCGAGAACCCGAAGATTGGCTATCGAACCCGTGCGGGCGCCGTCAAGATCGACAATGTGCAACCTGCTTATACCGGCCGCTTCAAACGCGAGCGCGATATCGAGGGGGTCACTCCCATAGACGGTTTTCTTCTGAAAGTCTCCCTGGACCAACCGGACGCACCGGCCTTCGATTATGTCAATTGCGGGAATAATCTCGATCAAACCGCACCTCCGTCTCTGAGAAAATTGCCGAGTATCCGTGCTCCGACCTCACCCGATTTCTCAGGATGGAACTGGGTAGCGAAGAAATTACCGTTCATCAGAGCCGCTGAGAATTCGACGCCGTACTCGCATACCGCCGAGGTGCTGTCGCAGAGTTCGACATAATATCCATGAACAAAATAGACATAAGAAAGATCTTGAATGCCTTCAAAAAGGCCGTCTTCAAAACCTGAGATCGTGTTCCATCCGATATGGGGGATCTTAAGTTCCGTGCTCTCGAATCTGCGGACCATTGCCGGAATGATGCCAAGGCACTTTGTCTGTTGCTCTTCCGAGAAGTCGCATAGAAGCTGCATCCCGAGACAGATCCCGAGGACCGGTTGTGCGAGATCCGGTATTAGCTTGTCCAAACCGCTCTCCTGCAGGCTGGCCATTGCGCTCGATGCTTCTCCGACTCCCGGAAAGATAACCCGGTCGGCAGTCGAAAGGACCTCTGGATCAGCAGTCACAACGGGCTCGACCGACATTCTCCTGAGCGAGTTGGTCACCGAACCTATATTTCCCGCGTTGTACCTGATAACAGCTACTTTCACAGCGATCCTTTAGTCGACGGAATTCCGATCTCCTGGCTGTCCTTCCGCGATGCCATCTTCAGAGACCTTGCAAAAGCCTTGAAGATCGCCTCGATCTTGTGGTGTTCATTCGTCCCTTCGGCCTTGATGTTCAAATTGCATAGAGCCTTGTCCGAGAACGATTTGAAAAAATGAAAGAACATCTCGGTTGGCATACCGCCGATCATCTCGCGATCGAAGTTCGCTTCCCACACGCACCAGTTGCGGCCGCCAAGATCGACCGCGACCTGTGCAAGGCAGTCGTCCATTGGAAGCGTGAATCCGTATCTGCCTATCCCCCTGCGGTCGCCAAGTGCCGTCAAGAAAGTCTCTCCCAAAGCGATCGCTACATCTTCGATCGTGTGGTGTTCGTCAACGTCCAGATCGCCCACCGCCTCGATCTTCAGATCAAACCCGGCATGTTTAGCGACCTGCTCGAGCATATGATCAAAGAAGCGGATTCCGGTTGAAATTTCGGCATCGCCCTTTCCGTCGAGATCGATCCGAACCCTGATGTCGGTCTCATTCGTTTTTCGAACGGTCTCGGCGATCCTCCTGCGTCCCGTGATCAACCGGTATATCTCTTCCCACGAACGAACCGTCTCATCCGGTTTCGGATCATCTTCCTCTATCTTGAAATTCGGGCCCTCGATAAAGATCGATCGCGCACCTAGATTCTTCGCGAGTTGAACGTCTGAAGCCCTGTCACCGATTACCCAGGATCCGGAGAGGTCGAATTGTGGATCCCCGGTATAAGCTTTCAAAAGGCCGGTCTTCGGTTTCCTGGTCGGGGCGTTCTCGTGCTCGAACGTCTTGTCGATGAGTACATCGTCAAAGCTGATCCCCTCGCTTTCGAAGATCCTGAGCATAAGATCCTGGACCGGCAGGAAATCATCCTCCGGGAATGATTCGGTGCCGAGGCCGTCCTGGTTGGTAACGATAACAAGAACGAAATCCGTTTCCGAAGCGATCTTCCCAAGCCATTTGAGCACTCCCTTCTTAAATCGTAGCTTCCCGAAAGAATCAACCTGAAAATCCTCTGGTTCCTCGATCAGCGTCCCGTCCCTGTCAATGAAAAGAGCCTTTTTCATCCCACATTTTCTCCGTAACTTCGCAACTCTCGAAGCAAGGCATCATTCTGGTCCCGCGTCCCAACCGTTATCCGGAGACAGCCTTCACAGAGCCTTACCCGGCTCCTGTCCCTAACGACGATTCCCCGGTCTACAAGGTATTCGTAGATCGCAACCGGGTCCGAAACACGTACCAACACGAAGTTGGCATCGGAGCGGTACACTTTCTGTACCGGGGGAATCGACTCAAGATCTTCGGTCAATGCTTCTCTCAAAGAAATGATCTCCCCTGTCATCTCAAGTACACGATCCTCGTTTTCCAGGGCACCCAAAAGGAGTCGCTGCGCCGCATCGGATACGTTGTAGGGAGGCTTCACCTTGTTGAGCAGCGCGACCGTTTCGGGATCGGCGAAGGCGGTTCCGACGCGCAGTCCGGCGAGTCCCCAGGCCTTCGAATAGGTCCTCAGGACGACAAGGTTCGGATTTGCGTCAAGGAAGCCGACGATCGAACCGGCTTTTGAAAAATGAATGTAGGCCTCGTCTACGACCACCATCGCATTTACCGACCGTGCAATTGAAATGAGCTTGTCGCGATCTAGCAAATTGCCGGTCGGATTGTTGGGAGAGCAGAAGAACAGGAGTTTCGTGCTTTCGTCGGCCACGTTACGGATCGCCTGGGGATCGAGATCAAAGTCCTTCGTCAGGGGCACACGCAGTACCTCCGCACCATTTATCTCCGCGGATACCTCATACATCCCGTAAGTCGGCGGACAGATCAGGCATTTGTCCTTGCCAGGTTCGCAAAAGACCCGGAACAGCAAGTCAATTACCTCGTCCGAGCCGTTTCCTACAAAGACGCGTTCCTCCGCGATCGATTCCATTTCCGAGATCTTTGCCTTCAATTCACGCTGGTACGGATCGGGATATCGGTTGAACGCCTCATTCAGGGGTGAGCCGAGGCTGTTCTCATTGGCGTCGAGAAAGATCCTTGCGGTCCCCGAGAATTCATCCCTGGCCGATGTGTAAGGCTTGAGCGCAACGATCGAAGGCCTCGCAAGGGCCCTCGGCGTAGATCGCATTTCTACTTTAGACTGAATCATCGTTGCCTCCCGCCATGGCGCGCGAGCTGATTTCCGCCGCACGCATTCGCACAGTGACGGCGTGTTTGTGCGCCGCCAGACTCTCCGCCTCCGCAAGTGTTTCGATCACCGGACCGAGCGAGAGAATCCCTTTCCTCGAGATCTTCTGATATGTGATCTGCTTTTGGAACGAATCAAGCGAAACTCCACTGTATGATCTTGCGAACCCGTTTGTGGGAAGGGTGTGATTCGTTCCGGAAGCGTAATCGCCGGCAGACTCGCACGAGTACTCCCCGATAAAGATCGAGCCGGCATTGGTGATCTGTCTCGAAACACTTTCGCTATCTCTTGTAAGGACGATCAGGTGTTCCGGGGCGTACTGATTGGCGAAATCGACTGCGGCGTTCACGCTTTCAAGAACAACAGCACGGCTGTTGCCAAGTGCGGTAGCGGCGATCTCTCGGCGCGGCAGGTTTACAAGCTGACGATCGATCTCTTCGCGAACTGACGAAACCAGTTCCTTTGAGTCTGTGATCAGAATAACCTGGCTGTCCGTGCCGTGCTCCGCCTGTGCAAGCAGATCGGCAGCAACAAATTCCGGATCAGCTTCAGCGTCTGCAATGACAGCAACTTCGGATGGCCCTGCGGGCATATCGATCGGCACTCCGTCAGCAGCCGCCAGCATCTTTGCCGCGGTCACATATCTGTTTCCGGGCCCAAAGATCTTGTCTACTTTCGGGATCGTTTCGGTCCCATAAGCCATCGCCGCGATCGCTTGAGCTCCTCCGACACGAAAAACGGAAGTTACACCGAATTGCGCTGCGCAAAAGAAAATCGCTTCGTGAATCGTCCCGTCAGCCCCCGGAGGCGTACACATTACGATCTCTCGGCATCCCGCGAGCCTTGCCGGGATCGAAAGCATCATTACGGTCGAGAACAGCGGCGCGGTACCGCCCGGCACATAGATCCCCACCTTTTCGAGTGGCACCTTTCTCGTTCCGCACAAGACACCGGGCTGGGTCTCGATCTTGATGTCGTCTGTTCTCTGAGCAGCATGAAACCGCTCGATGTTCTTTCCCGCAGCGACGATCGCATCCTGCAGTTCTAAAGAAACTGAATTCGAGGCCGCCCGCATGTCCTCTTCAGACACCCGGAGGCTGCCCTCGTACGCGTCAAACCGTTTCGTGAACCGGGTCAAGGCCTCATCGCCCGACCTTCGGACCTCTCCAACGATCTCCCGAACCTTCTCAAGGATCGCGCTGGCGTCATCTTCAGGACGAGCCACCAGGTCTTTCCATTTTGTTCTTTCAGGATGTATGAATACGTTCATCGCGTGATTCCTCGCTTCAGATCACCATCTGGTCGATCGAGAGCACGAGAATGCCCTCGGCTCCTTCTGCCCGCAGGTTTTCGACCACTTCCCAGAAGTCGTCCTCGGCGATAACCGAGTGCACCGAGCTCCATCCTGTTTCTGCAAGCGGCAGGACCGAGGGGCTTCGCATTCCAGGTAGCAGATCGACGATTCGCCCGATCTTGTCATTCGGCGCGTTTAGCAGGACGTATTTGTTCTTTTCGGCCTCGATCCCTGCCCGGATGCGAAAGCACAACTTCTCGAACAGAACTTCCAGGTCGCTTTCGAGGGAGCTTCTCCGGATCAGAAGGGCTTCGGACTCGAGCACTGTCTCGATCTCCTTCAGTCCATTTGTGAACAGGGTGCTACCCGAGCTGACAAGGTCGCAAACGATATCAGCAAGGCCGATCGAAGGGGCGATCTCGACCGAGCCGCTGATCGTATGGATCTCGGCGTCAATCGAGTGTCTTTCCAGGAACCCGGACAGGATCTTCGGGTAGGACGTGGCGATCCGAAGGCCTTCGAGATCACCCGTGCCTTCGTAGGCAAATTGCTTTGGCGCCGCAAGGGACAACCTGCACCTTCCGAATCCGAGCCGCAGCGCTGTTTCAACTTTGAAGCCCTTCTCCAAAACGACGTTCTCGCCGACGATGCCTGCGTCGGCAACTCCGTCCTCTACATACTGAGGAATGTCGTCATCGCGGAGAAACAGTATTTCCACAGGGAAGTTCCTCGCTGACGACCTCAGCTTACCAAGGCCGTTACCGAATTCTATGCCGCAGCCGCGGAGTATCTGGACCGACGATTCACTCAGCCGGCCGGACTTCTGGATCGCGATCCTTAATCTTTTCTTGCTCATTTAAAAAACAAAAAAACTTGAAGGAGCCTTCAAGTTCACGCTTTCAGAATCAGTTGTAAGTCGTTCAGACAGCCCGACCCGTCGGCGTGAAAATAAACGTCCGATGGTGATGGTGGGTGTTCTTGAACGAATCCGCAAAAATCATCTCTAGCCATAAGAAATCACATCGATCGCCTCCTGGTCAAGTCAGCCGTTCAGCCGAGAGCCGAAACCGATGAAGCCCCCGCCTCCCAGATCTCGCGCAGAAGTCAGCATTAATTTTTAACACCAAGTTAATGCCGGGGTAACAGTCGCGACACACTCCCCGCCTACTCTCTAACCCTTGCAGACGACAACTCGTGACAAGCGAATCTGTGCTCCGTGCGCCGTAAGGTCCAGCCCTCCAGGTCAGTCCAGGCGCCCGGTTTGCGGTTTCTTCGGACCGGGTTCCGACAAGCCGGGACCATTCGGGTTTATTAGATACAAGTGGACATCAAACTCATCTTTTCAGGAGGAACAATGAGAATTTCTTTGAAGATCTTTCTTTGCGCGGCAGCGCTTCTTTCTTTGTCGGCAATCGCGTCAGGCCAGCTGGCCTACTCTGTGACCGACAACAACCGTGACGATAGCGGTTTTGCCCAACAGTTTTACGAGATAAATCTCGCTACCGGCGAAGGAAGGCTGATCCAGACGCTCGACGATGGTGCTGGGTCTCCGACCATTCGCCGCGAGTACGAGGGCTTCGGTTCTTCCGGTTCGGTGCTTCTTGGCGTATCCGAATTTGACACCGAGCTTTGCAACACGGGTTCCGACCCGATCACTGGTCTGGCTGCAGACGTCAGGATATTCACTGCTGACGGTGTCGGTCCCCAGATCGGTGAGACCTGCATCGACTTTGGCGGAGAGGCTGCCGCTGCCTATAACCCCGCAGACGGTTGGCTCTATTCGATTGCCAGCGACGACAACTTTCCTGACACTTCGCCGCGCTCGAAGCTCTACAGGATCAGCCCGACTACGGGTGAAGCCACAGAGGTCGGCACCGGCATCACGCTTACTGCGACGAGCCCCGCAGGTGGAGAGGAGAATCCCTACCTTGACGGCCTTGCGATCCTCCCGAACGGCGTCGCTTACGGAACGGAAGCTCGTTTTGGAGCTACCGGACAAGGAAACCTTGGAAGCCTCTACAGGATTTTCCTTACCGGTCCGAACGCCGGACGCACGAGCTTTGTCAAGAGGCTTTTCGCCGCACCCGATGGCGAGGACACCGGTCTTGCAAGCCTTGATAACGGAACGCTTGTACTTCTCCTCGAAGACAGCCAGGTCCTGTTCGGAAATGCGGATCCCAACTCGGGACCGTTTGTAGCTCCTTCCTTTGGGAGGTTTACGACACCGGGCTGCCTTACGACACCGATATGTCAAGACTTCGAAGGGTTTGACATCCCGAACAACGGAGCAGGAATTCGTTAATCAGCGAGTATGCATCTCGACCGTAAGCCGGCGGGGAGACAATCCTTCCCCGCTGGTCCGGCCGGGCACTTGGATTCAACAGAGAGCCCCGTTCTGAAGGGGGCGGAGCTCCGAGGACAGGACAATGTTTAAGTTTCTTAAGATCAGTCAAATCACGCTCGCGGCAGCGATTCTCGTCTTTGCCGCAGGCGCATTCGGTCAGGCGACGGACAACGGCACACTTGAGGGAACAGTCTATGACCCCCAGGCTGCTGTGGTTCCCAATGCGACCGTAACCGTAACCAACAAGTCGACAGGACTTACAGGGAAATCCTCCACCGATCAGCAAGGCAGGTGGAAGATCACGACCCTTCCGATCGGTATCTACGAGATCACGGCCGAGATAGATGGATTCGACAGAGCGATCTCCGAAGGAGTGGTTGAAGCGGCACAAACAAATCTTGTCGACCTCTTCATGCAGGTCCAGGGCGCAGGCGAGTTCGAGGTAGTGGTCACTACCACGGATTCAGACCTTATCAGCGAGTCAACATCCGGTACCAACTCTTCAAGATTTACGGGCCGTGCGATCGAGGCCGCGCCGCAGCCGGCAAGGAACTCCCTTGCATTTACCTCACGGGACAGTTCCACGAGCGCCGACATTGCAAGTCCGCTGGACAACAGCACCGGAAACCCCGAAACGGCGGTTAACGGCACGCGTCCGGGAAGCTCCAGTTTTATTTTCAACGGTATCGATGGAACGAACCTTTCTGGAACGGGAAGTCTGACGGGCAATGCTGCGCCAGCTCCGGAAGCGGTCGAAGAGGTAAAGCTTCTTTCGAGCAACTACGACGCATCACTCGGCCGCAGCGGCGGAGGCAGTTTCCAGCTCGTCATCAAGGAAGGGGGAAACGACTTCCACGGAGCCGGCTATTTCTACTTCCAGAATGAAAGATTCAATGCTAACGACTTCTTTTTCAACAGGGACGGGATCGATCGCCAGCCGGCAAGACGGTACGAAGGCGGTTTCACGTTGGGCGGACCGATCATCAAGAACAAGCTTCGATTCTTTGGCAGCTACCAGAAAACGGATGCCAAGACCGCGTATGTCCCTACCGCGTCCAGCTTCGTGATCCTTCCCGAAGCGATCGCATTTCTGACAGACCGCTCGAACCCGGAAGCAGTTCGACAGGCATTTGCAATGTCGGCGAGGAATGGCGGCGTGGGCCGGGCGTTCACGAACGGCCCGAGCTGCATTCGATCACTAACGCCGACTTCGACCCCGACTACCGTTTCGTTGACCTGTATCGATCCGAGCCAGGTCGGCTTCAGGCTTCTCAATGTAATCAATCCGCTGACAGGCGATTACCTGATCCCGACACTTACGCAAGGCCGATACGAAAGACTGTACCTGGATTCCAGGAACGTAGGCGTTTTTATCGGGGGGCAGAGAGTTACCGACTTCTCTGCATTCGGACTCCCGAACGGGCTTCCTCTGCTTGATTCTACTTTCCAGGGTGAGATTTCGGGAGGACTTCCGCTGGTCAGATTCAGGAACGTGTTTCCCGCAGAATTCGAGCAGGACCAGTTCTCCTGGAGGATGGATTACAACCTTCTCGATGGGGATAGTGCAGGGAATAGCTCAAATGTCCTCACGGGCACGTTCTTCTTCTCGGACTTTCCGTCGCTCGATCCTTTCTCGGACAGCACACTGGTTTCTCCTTTCGCGCTTGTGAAGGACGATGCGAACAGAACTCTTGCGCTAAAAGACGTGCACATATTCTCAAGCAATCTGATCAACGAGGCCCGATTCGGATACTTCTATCTGAACAACTCCAGAAAGCTGGACGAAAGGTACCTGATCCCCGAACTGACGAACTCCGGCCAGGGAATCACCAATCCCGCCGAGTTCTTCATTCCGGGTCCGCAGAGTGACCGGCTTGCGAGGTTTACGGGCACCGGAAACCTTTCGGACTTCTCGTTAAATGCTCCGAATGACATATACAACAGGCGCAAGCAGGTAACACTCACGTTTGCGAACAACACGACGTATCTGTGGGGCGACCATACGCTCAGGTTCGGTGTCGAGCACAAGCGCAACAACTTCGAAACCAATCTTCCGCAGGAGCAGGGAGTCGAGTTCGAGGGGCTGATCAACTTCACGCAGCTGCTTACAACCCAGGTTCCTGAAGCGGACGTTTCGCTCGGGATCTCGGACAAGGAATTCCGGTTTAACGACTGGGGCTTTTACATCACTGATGACTGGCGGTTCAACGAAAAACTGACGGTGAACTTCGGGGTGCGCTGGGATGTATTCGGACTCCCGGTAGAGAAACACGGCAGATTTACGAATTTCGATTTTGACCGTGTCACTGATCCGAACAATATCCTTCCGGGCTTTGTTCTGCCTAGCAACTACGAGCCGACTGGCTTCCAGGCGATTGACGGCAGCCTCGACGCGCTCGCCGTTTCCGATTCAAAGCACACTCTCAGCGGCCTTGACCTGAATAATTTTGCGCCGAGGATCGGATTTGCTTACAAGCCGTTCAAAAGCCTCAGCACCACGGTGCGCGGCGGTTACGGCATTTTCTACGATCGGCCTTCGGCGGGATTTATCAACACGATCTACTCGAACTTTCCGTTTTTCAACGACCGCGAAGCCTCGAACATCTTCAACCCGGCGACTATCCAGGGTTCGACGGCGTTCAACAATGTGGATCCGACCAGGCCGTTCGTCAACAACTTCCCATTCTCTGTGGGAGTTTCAAGCCTGGCTGACACGACGCCGTACTTGCTCAGGGACAGTTCCACTGGACTCAATACGTCAAGGGGAGCGGAACCGCTCGAGTACAGGGCCGTCGATAAAGACCTTGAAACGCCACATGTTCATCAATGGAATGTCGGAATCCAGCACGAGTTCCTCAAAGACTGGACTGTTGAAGCGCGATATGTCGGAACCAAGGGCGAAAAGCTTCTTCTTGCAGTCGGCTTCAACCAACCGTACGACCTTAATGATCCGAACACTCCGGACTACATATACGAGCGTATCAACAATGCTTTGCTGTCGGTCTTCCCGAATGCTTTGCCTCCGCTTATGCCGGGTCAAACGCAGAGAGACCGGGGTATGACGTTGTCCGGTTCGGCCGTCAGAGCGTTCGGAGCTTGCAACTTCGTGTTTGCAAACACCGAAGGATATTCGCCATGTGTCGGGTCGCTTGGTCCGGGTGGTATTGATCTCAATCTGACGAGTCTGGACTTCGAGGCGCCGAGGGCGATCATCTCGGCACTTATAAGAGTCCCGTATCTCGGGTTCGACCCGACCGATGCAGTCATCCTTCAATCGAGAGGTTACTCGAATTATCACTCCGGACAGTTGACGGTCAGCCGTCGCTTCTCGAAGGGTTTCTCGTTCAGCGCTTCCTACACGCTTTCGAAGTCAATCGATATCGGTTCGACGGATCCGGGAAGTACCGCTGCGTCCGGTCGACCGGACACGGCAAACCTCGGACTGGTCGTTCAGGGCAACCAGCGCGATCTGAACAGCAATAAAGGACTTTCGGATTTTGACCGACCGCACCGTTTCGTTTCGAGCTTTGTCTGGGAACTTCCGAACTTCGGCTCGAACTCGAAGTTCCTCAATGGATGGCAGCTTTCCGGCCTCGGCCAGTGGCAGAGCGGAACTCCGTTCTCGATATTCGCGACAGACGCCACGTTCGGCGATCCGGTAGCTTCCGGCGCGGCATTCCTTAGGCAGTACAGAGGTGTTATTGCCCTTGTTACCGAACGAAATACGACTATGGGCGGAGTGTTCCGTGAGGTTCGCTACAACGTGGGTACCGGAAGCGGAACCATCTTCGATACGGCATTCGGAAGGCCCAGTGTTCGAAGCCTCGATCTGTTGAGGCAGCGAGGTGACGACATCACGCAGGGGTATTTCAACACCTGCATGGATCCGGACGATACATCCTGCGCGCTTATTTCGCCTCTAGGCGGTTTCGGAAACCTCGGAAGGAACGTTCTTCGCGGGCCTTCTCAGAAGAGGTTCGATCTCAGCCTTCAGAAGACGACCAAATTCTGGAAAGAGAAGATCGAGCTTGAGCTGAAGTGGGACATATTCAACGTCCTGAACCTTGTCAACTTCGCAAATCCGAACGCGGACCTGAGCGATGAGACCGACTTCGGGCTGATCACACGCACGGTCGGAGCTCCAAGGGTGATGCAGTTTGGCGCGAAGGTGCGTTTCTGACGAAACGAAATACGGGCTATGCGGCGGTGAACACTAAAGCACACACACCGCCGCAACGTTTTCGGAGAATTCATATGAGTTTAAGCATTGAAAAGAAACGCCTTGCTGCTTCGGTGACTGTGATCGGCCTGTTTGCCGTGGTCGGTCTCATCGTCTGGAGTGTGGTCGAGGAACGCGCAAAGGCAGCAAAGATCGAAACGGAGATCCTGAAGGGTCTGACCGAAGAGCAGTTGAACGAAGTCCTGAAGAGTGAGGCTACGGCAGACCGCCTGACCGTCAAAGAACTATCCAAGGACCAACAGAAGCGAAAGTCGTTTCTGGAGGGTCTGCGCGAGCACCTCGCACTGGCAGCACAGGCGCGGCGGGAAGGATTCGCAGAGCTGGAAGATTTCAGGCTCAATTTCGAGTACAAGACAGACCTCCTTCTCGCTGACCTATACAGGGTCAAGCTCAGTCAGGGTATGAACCGGCTCTACGTGGTCACGAAGGCTGAAATGGAAAAGGTCTGGGAAGATCCGGCAAACGAAGAGAGGTTCGGGAAGACGATGGATGCTCTTCACGGGATCCGGGAGAGAGCCAGCGATGCCAAGGGCAGTAGAAATCCCGCCAACTATCCCAGAGGGGAAGTCTTGAAGAAGGCGCGTGACAATTTCTCAAGGACGATGGTGCTGGCTTCGATGGCGAGGGCCGATGAGGAGTTTATGGGGCAACCTGTGATCCCGCTCAGGATCAAGATCCTTGAGGCCGGTCTTCTTTCGAATGACTATCTGATCGCGAACTACAAGGACTTTCTCCCGACACAAGCGGAGATCGAGGCATATCTCGCGTCGCATCCGGAGTTCGACCCGAAGAAGAAGCTCGAGCTTGCGAAAGGGGTCTTCGCGAAAGTGATGGCCGGAGAGAACTTCGAGAAATTGGCTGAAGAGTACAGCGAGGATGCCAGAAGTTCCCACCGCGGCGGACTTTACGAGGGAGTCACAAGCGGAGTCCTTTGGCCCGAGATCGAAGAGAAAGCATTACAGATGAAACCCGGGGAAGTGCACGACGGGCTCATCGAGAGCGAGATCGGCTACCACATCCTCAAACTGATGAGCAACGAGACGAAGGAGGGCGGGGAGGTCAGGTACACGGTCCGGCACATAGTGATCCAGAAGAAGTTCGAGGAGCCGGGCGAGGAGCTTCCGGGGATACCCCGGCCGTTTATGACGCCGATTGAGATCGCGAAGCAGCAGGTTGAGAAGCAAAAGAGAGAGGCCTTCATAGCACAGGTGATATCGGCCAGTCCGGTATCGCTCCCCGAAGATTTCACTCTCAATTTCGAGATTCCGGAGAAGGGCGGAAATAAGAAAGAAGAAAGCAGCAGTCAGGACACTGAAGAGTGAGTCCTGAATGACTTTATCGTGCCGCCGAGAGGCGGAGTCAGATGACTTGGAAATTTTGAATTTAACACTTTTATCGGGTGGTTCGCGGGGTCACTTGAGACAGAGATCAACAGCTTATGTTCCACTTAAAAGGAGGAAGAATGAAGAGAGTTGTTAACTTTTTTGGTGCGGCCTTGATCGCCGTGGCCTTTGCGTTGAACGCAAACGCAGGTAGCGGGGTCCTCTTAAACGAGGTAGAGGTTGATCCTCCCGTTGAGGTCGGTGACCGTTGTCAGTATGTAGAGCTACTGGGTCAGCCGGGGGCGGCCATTCCGTCCGACTTCTATTTCATTTCGATCAACAGTGACTCGTCGAATTTCGGTTTCCTGAACGTAGCTATCGATCTCGGCGGACAGACGTTCGGGATTAACGGCATTCTAGTCCTTAACAACACCCTCGCGGGCACTTGCCCTAACCGAACCTACGATGCCGGTGCGAACGTGCTCAACTATGCGAGCCCAACGACGCTCGGCAAGGGTTCAGAGGGATTCTACATTGTAAGTTCTACTGACCAGCTCTTTTCAGGTCAGGACGTTGACGTTGATGATGACGGCATCATTGACTTCAACCAACCGCAGTTCAGGTCTAAGGCGTCAATCAGGGCGCCTGAGGGAAATCCGTTCAACTTTATTGACGGGTTCAACCTCGTATTTAACCCGGATGAGCAGTGGATCTACGGTCCCGGACCAAACCTCGTCGAGGCTTTCCTTGGCGACGTAGCCGACGCTGCGACCCGCTTCAACGGAAACACTTCCCAGAACGATTCGACAGCCTGGTACTCTGGAGAGTTGGCGAACAATCCTGAAGAAACGACGGACTACGGCTCGCCGGTAAGCTCGAACTTCCCCCAGGGCGGTGCGCTTACACCGGGTGCAGGTAACGTACCCGGTGTCGCACCGAGCGAACCAGCGATCTTTGATTTCGACGGTGACGGTCTTACCGATGTTTCGGTATTCCGCGGAAATCCGAGCGGATTTGCTCCGAACCGTGGACCCGAAGGAAGTACCGCACAGTGGTGGATCCTGAACAGTGGAAACCTTGGAACATTTGCGGCGGCATTCGGCCAGACTGATGATATTCCGGTTCCGGCTGATTACACCGGTGACGGACGTACGGATATCGCATTCTTCAGGCCTTCCAGCAACGAGTGGTTCGTTTTAAGGAGCGAGGATCAGTCTTTCTTTTCATTCCCGTTTGGCGCCGCTGGCGACAGACCGGCACCGGGTGATTATGACGGGGATGGCATCGCCGATCCGGCGGTTTACAGGCCGAGCATCGGGACGTGGTTCATAGTTCGTTCCAGTGACCAACAGACCGCGACCGTGCCCTTCGGTGTTGCCGAGGACCTGCCGACCGTGGCCGACTTCGACGGAGACGGGCAGGACGATATCGCTATCTACAGGCCTTCTGTCAATCAATGGTGGCAGATGCGCAGCACAGCCGGAATTATCGCTTACCAGTTCGGTCAGAGCGGTGACCAGACGGCGGTCGCTGACTACACGGGCGACGGAGCCGCGGACGTAGCGTTCTTCAGGCCCGGCAGCGCTACCTGGTTCGTACTCAGGTCCGAAGACAGCTCGTTCTTCGCGTTCCCGTGGGGAGTCGGAACTGACGTGCCCGCACCGGGAGACTATGACGGCGACGGAATGGCAGATCCCGCAGTCTTCCGCGAGGCTGATCTGACCTGGTACATCCTTGGATCGACTAACGGTTTCCAGGCGGTTCAGTTCGGTGCCACTGGAGACCAGCCCGTTCCGGCGATCTACTCGCGCTCGGACAACTAGGCAAGAGCCCTTCCAGGGAGCGGGAGTAGACTGATCCTCCTGCGCCTTGCCGGAGCGCACTTCGGTGCGCTCCTTTTTCTTTTTGTGAACAAGCAGATCGGATCCGGGCACCAACCGTTGTGATAGAATTCGGCTGCGTTCCCCGCCCTGTCTCAGATGAAAAAGGTAATCATCGAAATCGATTCGCCGGAGGGTGTCGAGAGGATTGATCTTGACAACGAGGTGAGCATTGGTCGAACCGAACTGGCGGACGTCGTCATAGACGATCCCGGCCTTTCCCGGATCAACACTACCGTCTTCCGTGACAACGAGGATATTTTAGTTGTCGACGAGGGCTCATCGAACGGGACCTTCTTGAATGGAGACAGAATCGAGGGCGCACCCCGGCGGCTCTTTGACGGCGATGAGTTAAAGATCGGACTCGATACGCGCGTAAGGATCGAGATTGACGATCCGTTCGCTTCCCGGACTCCCGAGCGTTCAAAAGAGGCCGAACAGCCTTCCGCTTCCGAGCCGCCCCCACCCAAGCCTAAGCCAAAGCCCAAAGCGCCCGCCACGACTGACGCTTTCAGATCTCCGGAAATGATGCTCTACATCGGTCTCGCCTCGATATTCGTAATAATCGTCGGGGCGGTCATCCTGTTGGCGCTTTTTTCGAACGGCGATGATTCGAGCACCGCTTCGGCGAAGACGTGCCTTGATGCCGATCCGCAGGCACTGATCCCCTGCCGGCTTCAGGACCCCTTTGGCGGGCAAAAGCAGGAAGACATAGGCGAACTTGTCCAGTACTTCGAGGTGCAGGACGAGATCGACGTAAAGGACCTCAACGATGTGTCGGGGTCCGATACGGGAACGTCGTTCGAAGAGAACTTCAATGTGACCGTCGAGTTCTTCAAGCGTATGCGCGCTAAAGCGCTCGAGAAGCGGGACGGGCCGACCGGGAACGACCCTCCGGGGCAAAAAGTGCCAAAGGAACTTCACGGTGACGGAGTAATAAAGCAGAAGGCAAAGCTTCGCGAAATGCTGCAGGGCGGATATGTTCAGCCTATGGATTACGCCGATCTTGCAAAGAAACGTATGAGCGGCGAGCTGGTCGAGCTTCCTATGGCGACCGAGTACTGGGTGCTCGAGGTCGGCAGCAGCGCAAACGAAGCCGAATTCACGTCCTTCGACTTTGGCGAGCACAACAGTTTCCCCACCATCAATCCGGCGTGGCCGGATTACGGGACGCTTTCTCAGCTTGCCGCCAATTTCTCGGGCCAGCGCTACGAGCTTACGAGCGGGACAGACCGAAAACAGATGAAACAGCGGTTGCTGAGAATGTTCCATCCGACAGCCAGGCCCATCCTCGTCGGCCTCGCAAAGGCATACCACGCGAAGTTCAACCGGCCCCTGAGAGTAACGTCGCTCTCACGGTCGATGGAATACCAGATCCTTCTTAACAGGACCAATGCCAATTCGTTCAAGGTGCGCGGGAAAGGAAGCCTTCCGCCTCACACCTCAGGATGCGCCTTCGATCTTGCGCGCAAGCATATGACGGCCGAGGAACAGAATTTCGTAATGGCGGAGCTAGCGCGCCTGGAGAACGAAGGCAAACTGGACGCTCTCAGAGAAGGAAATGTAAACGCGTGTTTCCACGTTTTCATTTATCCAGACGGGATTCCTCCTAAGATGTAGGGTTGCGAATCGTCTTGATTTCGCCATTCCTCCCGCATCCCTTAAAATTTGGACATGCCCGAAGAGAAGAAAGAGAACTCTTCGAAGCCCAGGAAATCGATCACCGGGCTTGCGAAGCGGCTCCACCGGCTTCCCTCCGACAAGCGGAAGGCAGCGATCGAGGCCAGCGCCTCGCTAGCGGCTGTGTCGCTGAAGGTAAGCCGCACATTTGTAGAGGCCGTTCCGAAAGCATCTGAAACCCTTTCGGCGGACGACCTCAGGAACTGGGCGGAACTCGGAAGACGGATCGCGATGGCCGATGCCGATGCCGGCGCTAGGTTTTTCGACGAAGGGGCGGATGCACTTTCACGGCTTGATCCTCGTGCACGGGAGCTGGCCATCAGGATCGCAACTCGTCAGCTGCTCCTTTCCAGTTCGATCGCACTGTCGACGTTCGAAAAGATCCCCAGGCTTGCGGATCAGATAGATGACGGCGAGCTTCTTACGGAGATCCTCACGCTCGGCGCCGAAATTGCGGGCCGATCTGCAAAGCACAGCGCGGACTTTCTGGATTCCACACCGGCGGTCGCTGAATCGCTCTCAAAATTTGGTAAGGGCCGGCGAGATGTCGCGGCATCCGTCCTTGATCTCGCCTCGGCGTTCGCGGGACGCACGGGCGGTCTGACTGCCGACCTCTGGGTATCGATGCCCGAAACGCTGCGCGGCCTTTCTTCCAGGGATGCGGTCAGGCTGATGAAAAGCGCGACCGAGTTCCTCGAGTACGGCGGCAGCGTCACTCTTCACTTCGTAAGCGCCGGAGCTTCGACACTCCGCAGGCACAGGGGAGTCTTCGATGAATGGTGTACGACCGCGAATATCTTCGGAGAACACGGAAACGCGGTCCTGATCGCCTTTCTGAGGCTCGCTCCCGGATTCTTCAGGACTATCTCAAAGCTCAGTAACAAGGCGGACGCCGCGAGGATATCGCACCGCGTGCTCGAACTCGTTGGAAAGATCGCTGAGACGGATGCCGAAAGCGCTTTGGCGGCTTTTACATCGAGTACGAAAGCCCTGAAGAAGGTCTCGCTTGACCAGTTCGAAGAATGGGTCGAGACTGGGCTCGAGTCAAAGCAGGAGTCTTCCGCGAAGGCACGCAGATCGTTCTTTGCTTTGGAAACCCGGCATTCGAACGAGCTCCTAAACGAGGCTCAGGAAGGTCTTCCTCTCGATCATGTCCAAACAGTACTTCGGATCTATATCGAAGGACTGACGGGCAAAGAGGTCGAGATCGCGCCGCTCTCCGCAATGCCTCAGGAATCGAGGATCGGAGACGGCAAGACGATCTACCTGCCGGCCAAGGTCGATGAGTTCAATGACGAAGACAGTGACTTTCGGCTCTACAAAGTACTTGCCGCTCACGGCGCGGGCCAGATCGAGTTTGGGACCTTCGCCCGCGGCACAACGGAGTTAAAAGCTGCATATACTGAGCTTGCGGATTTCTTTGAGGCGACCGCCGAACAGCTCGATGCCTTTTCACTGGCCGGTTATATCGAAGATGTCCAAAAAGGCGAGACCGCGCTTTCAGAAGAGGAGTACCTGGAGGAAGCCCGCAAGAAGCGCAGGAAATTCCCGGGTAATGCAGGTTACAGGGAGGTCCTCAAGTCATTTCCCGAACCCTCACTCGCGGCAAAAATATTCGGCACGATGGAAAACGCCCGGATCGACCGCAGCCTCCGGCACACATATCGAGGACTTGTGAAGGACCTTGATCTGATGCAGGGACTTCTTCGTGAAAAGCGGCCCTACATCTTTGATGTGCCGATGGAACAAGTGCCGGCGGAGCTCCTGTTCCAGATAACGATGTGCGGGGGCGCGACCGACGATGCGAGACAGTTCTACGGTCAGATCGTGTCCGAGATCGAATCAGTTATCGACCGGTACTTTACGGGCAGCGAATCTACAGTTGCCGATTCGGTAATGGCTACTAGCCGGGTCTATTCCCTGTTCCAGAACGTGTCGGCGGAAGACAAGCAGGCGGAAGAGCCTGAGGAAGATTCACAAGTTAGCGAGGAGGCGGAAGAACAGGAGCGCGGAGAGGCGGTGACCGAATCCGATGCGCCGCGGGAGGAGATGCCCGACGAGACGCAGGACATTCGCGATCTGTTCAATGCCTGGAACACGCTCGAAGAAGAGGATGGCGACAACCGCGATCTTCAAAGTCAGGAGAACTGGTCGTTTAACGAGATGCCCGAACAGCCTCTGGAGCCGGGCGACGAGGCATTCGATTACGACGAGTGGGACCGAGAGCTGGCCGATTTCCGCACTGGCTGGTGCCGTGTGATCGAGAAGCGCGTCCGGAAAGGCGACCGGAACTTTGTCGAACTCGCGCGAAGCCGATACCGGGGGATCATCTCTTCGGTCAGGCATCAGTTCCAGTTGATGAAGCCGGAGAACCTTACGCGGATCAACCGTGAACTCGACGGAGAGGAATATGATCTGAACGCGGTCATCGACCACATAGTTGACAGAAAAGCGGACGGTCAGCAGTCGGAGAGGCTCTATACGAAGCGGCTGAGACGCGAACGCGATGTAGCTGTCTCACTCCTCCTTGATCAGTCGTCGTCGACGGCCCGTACGATCACGCGAAACCCGCTTCAGCCATACACGCATCCGGGCCGCCGGATCATCGAGATCGAAAAAGAGGGCCTCGTGCTGATGAGTGAAGCGCTCGAAGCAGTGGGCGACATCTACTCTATCAATGGATTCACTTCCGAAGGGCGACGGAACGTTAAGTTCTATGTTGTCAAAGATTTCGATGAGAAATACTCTGACGATATCGAACGCCGGATCGGCGGGATCACCTTCCAGAACAATACGCGTTTGGGGGCCGCGATCCGCCACGCTTCCGCCAAACTACAGGGCCAGGAGTCGCGAACGAAGCTCCTCATCATCCTCACTGACGGCCGTCCGTATGACCACGATTACGGCGATGCGAAGTACGCGAAAGAAGACGTGCGCGAGGCGCTTACGGAAGCCAAGATCGGCGGGATCATTCCATTCTGTATCACGATCGATCGTGACTCCGAACAGGAGCTGAAGGACCTTTACGGCGAGGTCGGCTACACGATCATCGACGACGTACTCCTCTTGCCGGAAAAGCTCCCGGCGATCTATAGAAGACTTACCACGTGATTCATGTAGCACTAATCATGGATCATGTATCAATGAAAGAGCATCCCCGAAGGCCGATTGACAAAAGCTCGATAGTACATAGATCAGAAGAGGTTAGAAATCCTTGCTAATCTATCTTTCAGTATTGGTAATTGATGGATGCCAGATGATCGATGGCGTTGACACATGATCCTTGATCATTGATACATGATTTCTTGCACTTTCCCACGATTTCGCTGATTATTGTCCCGCATTACTTTAGTCCCAAATGACCGAACGACAGATTAGCAATGCCGGCATCGTTGTGAAGCCGAATCACAGGGAGGCTTGGGCATCCGCCTGTGAGCTTGCTGACTGGTTTGAGGAGAACGGCGTCCGGATGGTCGCGAAACCTCGCCAGGAGGCTGAGATCGCCGCTCCCGGCAGTGACGACACTGAAAAATTTCGCGAGGCCGACCTGATAGTGGTTCTCGGCGGCGACGGCACGATGATCTCTGCTGCGCGTCTGATCGGCGAGAATGAACCGCTGGTTCTTGGGGTGAATTACGGCGGTCTCGGTTATCTGACCGAGCAAAGGATCGAAGAGATGATCCCCGCTGTTGAGGCGGTCCTTGCGGGTGACTACAAGGTCGAACGCCGTGTGATGCTCGATGCCGAGCACATTCGCGACGGCGAAATGCTTGCTTCGGGGCGCGTGCTGAACGATGTCGTGATCAACAAGTCGGCGCTTGCGCGGATCATCGAGATCGAGGTCGAGCTGAACGACCTTCACGTGAACTCCTTCCGTGCCGACGGGCTTATCGTTTCAACCCCGACCGGATCAACAGCCTATAACCTCTCGGCGGGCGGACCGATAGTGTATCCGACGATGAACGCGGTGGTTATCACCCCTATATGTCCCTTCACACTGACAAACAGGCCGATCGTGATGCCGGACGATTCGGAGATCAACCTGAAGCTGAATGAGGGAAGCGAGGACGTCGTCCTGACGCTCGACGGCCAGATCGGATACGAGATGAAGGCACTCGACTCAGTCCGCATCCGAAAAAGCGAGATGACATTCAACATGGTCCAGTCGCCGAACCGAAACTACTTTGACGTTTTGAGGAATAAGTTGAAGTGGGGCCGCTAAACGAAGTTTAGCGAGTACTGAGTAATGAGTACTGAGTACTGAGAGATGAGTACCGAGAGATGATTTATTGCTAAACGAGTGGGAGTCCGAGTTCGAAAAGGTCAGCTGAATTCAGAGTGCAAGCTCAAACAATTGACCGTCGGAGGTTCTCCCATGAGAAAGAAAGTAGAAAAATTTGAAGATCTTGTAGCGTGGCAGCGGTCGCGCGATTTGACCAAGCGAGTTTATGAACTGTCGAGGAAAGGGGCATTCGGACAAGATTACGGCCTACGAAATCAGATCCAGCGGGCGGCTGTTTCAATAATGTCGAATCTCGCAGAAGGATTCGAGAGAGGCAAGAATACGGAATTCCATCAATTCGTGTCGGTAGCAAAGGGTTCCTGCGCCGAAGTCAGATGTCAGCTATACATCGCTCTGGATGCGGGTTATTTATCTCATTTCGAGTTCCGACAACTGAAGTCTGACGCTGAAGAATTGGGGAGAATCTTAGGTGGACTGCGTCGAGCAATTCAGAAGAAACGCGATCAAGGACACTGATGTTTCTAATAGCAATGGGTGATTGGAGCGCTACCTGCGCTGAGGTGTGAACACCTCGCTCTATAGAGTTCGCCTCTCAGCACTCATCTCTAAGTACTCAGTACTTACAATCCAATATGTCGAATGAACCACACGAGCGCGATGACGATCTCCCGCCGGATGAATACGAGCGGGAACTTTCAACCGATCTTGACGACGATACGCCGGACAAGCCGAAGGGAATACCTCTTCATACTAAGATCCTTATTGGCCTGATCTTTGGTGTCGTAGCCGGGCTGATCGTCAACTGGACCCTGGGTGGCGACGACCCACGGGTTGTTTCGATCGTCGAGAACTTCTCGCGGCCGGTCGGACAGCTGTTCCTGAACCTTCTGCTGATGATCGTTGTGCCGCTTGTGTTTGCGTCACTCGTGGTCGGAGTTGCAGGGATCGGGGACATCCGAAAACTGGGCCGCATTGGAGCCAAGTCGTTTGGCTACACGCTGGTGATCTCGGCGATCTCGGTGATCATAGGTCTGACACTCGCGAACGTCATTTCGCCGGGCAACCGTATGGATCCCGGAACGCAGGAAGCGTTGAAGGCGAAATACAGTTCGGAAGCGGGTGAGCGGGTCAAGAGTGCGATCGATGTGAAGGAGACGGACACGGCGCTGATGGCGGTGGTCAAGACCATAGTTCCAAAGAACGTCTTCAACTCCATTTCGGGCGAGAACCCGAACATGCTTCACATAATGTTCTTTGCGCTGATCGTCGGCATCGCGATCACTCTGATACCGGACAGCGTGACTGACCCTTTTGTGAGTTTCATGGAGGCGGTCTTTCAGATAACCGCCAAAATAATAGACATTATTATGAAGTTCGCGCCTTATGCGGTGGCGTGTCTGTTGTTCAATAATATTGCGCTGTTCGGGCTCGATCTTCTGCAGTCCCTTGCGTGGTTCGTGGGAACGGTGCTGCTTGGACTGGGTCTGCATTTCTTCATCGTCTATTCCATCTCGGTCAAGTATCTCTCCAAGCTCAGCCCGCTTGAGTTTTTCCGCCGCGTGCGGACGGTGATCCTGACAGCGTTCTCTACAAGCTCCTCCAACGCGACTCTGCCAACGGCGATCCGCGTATCCGAAGAGAATCTAGGAGTGCCCGAAGATATAAACCGCTTCGTGCTCACAGTCGGCGCCACGGCCAACCAGAACGGGACGGCGCTTTATGAAGGCATCACGGTGCTTTTCATCGCACAGCTGGCCGGTTTTGATCTGACGCTCGCTCAGCAGCTGATGATCGTCTATCTGGCGATCCTTGGCGGTATAGGAACGGCGGGAGTTCCGTCTGGATCAATACCGTTCATAATTGGAATTCTGGCTATGATCGGGATCGATCCGGCGCTGATCGCGATAATCATCGGTGTCGACCGGATCCTGGATATGTGCCGGACGACGCTGAACGTCGTGGGCGACATCACTGCCGCGACATACGTCGCGAGATCCGAAGGCTACGACCTTCTTAGAAACGCCAGGCAGACGGATCTGGCTTGAAGAAGTGATGAGTACTGAGAAATGAGTACTGAGAAATGAGTACTGAGAAATGAGTACTGAGA